>Ga0180434_10003760_pt1 | contig 19096 bp, 19 predicted proteins | sample SS_ome_7_FD_132453 | JGI IMG/M metagenome (GOLD analysis project Ga0180434, IMG submission 132453) | Hypersaline lake sediment archaeal communities from the Salton Sea, California, USA - SS_1_D_2 metaG | ecosystem: Environmental > Aquatic > Non-marine Saline and Alkaline > Hypersaline >...
CAGAGAGTTGACCAGGTCGTCGAACTCGGACGGCACCCGCCCCTGCTCTAGCACTTCACTGGCCTGCGCCACCTGCTGGTACCGTGAATCCATCTCCGGGATCCGGACGAAACCAGCGTCGGCGGGGAGCGCCGACCGCTCCCCCCATCCAGCGACGACCGTGACCGGGTACCCAGCCTGGATAAAGGCCTGTGCATGGGCCTGGAGCACGGCCTCCACGCCGCCGACGACGGGTGGAGCCGTGTAGTGCAAGATAGCGGTCTCGGGTTGTTTCATGCGACGTCAGATTCTCCCCACGCCTCTACAGGTTCAACTCGGCCACGGTCTCCAGTTGGCGACACAGCCAGGCGGTGATGTCCTCGCGTTCGATCAACCAACGCAACCGCTGGGCGCGCTCCTGGCGCTCATCGAGCGGCATCACCAGAGCCTGGTGCAGCGCCTCGGCCGTGGCGTACACGTCGCACGGCGAGATTACCAACGCCCCCGGCCCGAGCTGCTGGCGCGCCCCGGTTCGCTCGGAGAGGACGAGCACGCCGTGACGCTGGTTCACAACCGGCCCCTCTTTCGCAACCAGGTTCATGCCATCGGCGATGGAGTTCACCAACAATACGTCGTACAATTGCAGTGCCGCTACAGCCCGAGGATAGTTCTCGCCCACCAGGACCCGCGCTGGCTCCCACTCGCTGGTGCCAAACCGGGCGTTGACGTGCCCGGCGGCGGCCATGAGATCGTCCAGGTAGTCCTGGTACTCATCCACGCCCATGCGCGAAGGCACCAATAACGCCAGGAACTTCACCCGCTCGCGATGCTCGGGATGGAGTTCCAACATCTCCTCGAAGGCCTGGAAGCCGCGCACGATGTTCTTGCTCGGTTCGGTGCGATCAATGCGCACGATCAGTTGTCGGTCCGCCACGAGATCCCGGATCTCGAACCAATACCCGGTCACCTCCTGCGACGCTGCCGTCCGTTTGAGCGCCTCTACGTCGATGGAGATTGGGAAGTCGCGGACGTGCGTGGCATGGTTCCGATACCACACGCGTCCAGGCTCGAACTTCACGTGAGCGCGGGGCAGATGCGATTCACAGGTACGGATAAAGTTCAGGCCATCCTCGCTGGTCTGAAAGCCCAGCACGTCCACCGCACACAGCCCGTCCAATATGGCCTGCCGCATCGCGGGCGGCAGGATGCGCCAATACTCCGGGCCCGGCCAGGGAATGTGGGTGAAGTGCAACACCGTCGGTCGCTCGCGTGGCTGCAGCATCTCGCGCAGGAACCGGGCCGCGAGATACAGATGGTAGTCCTGCAGCATGACCAGCGTGGGGCGTGACGTGGCGCGGACCTGCGCGGCGATTGCCTCCGCGAAGAGGCGATTCACCGCCACGTAGCCCTCCTCCCACGCTTGCCAGGTCGTACGGTCGATGACCGGCGCGAGCGGCACGTTCCACATGGAGTGCTGCAAGAACCACAACAGCGGGTTGGCGATGACGTTGTAATATCCCTCGTAGGCCGATGGCTCTGGCGAGAGGAACTGGACACGGACGTCGCCGCCTTCCACCACCTCCACGTTTCCTGCGCGCCAGGCGGCGTCCGCTTCACTCTGGGCGCAGGCAATCCAGGTGGCGTCGGTGTACCGGCACAGACCAATGAGCGCGGTGACCAGCCCGCCTCCCCCCCGCTGGAACTGTAGACCTCCATCTTCCGTCCGCTCGAAGGTCACCGGCGCGCGGTTTGCGGCGATGACCAGCGCCCGGTCGGAGAAAAACTCCTCCTGCAGCGCCTCGCAGCGCTGGCGCGCACTTGCTTCCGACGGATCAGCATCCTGCGCATCGATTGCCACCGACGAATTATTCATCCCCCACCTCCCAATATAGAGAGGAGCGAAGGCGCTTCGGCTTCGCCCGAAGCGGCACATCCTCACGGCTGGCTTGAATCGCCAGGTCGATGAACACGGCGGCGGTCCACCCGAAGATATCAGCGGCAGTTGCTGGCGGCTCGCCGGTCTCCGAACTGTAATATTCGTAGATGCTGGGCTGGCCCATCACCAGATCCAGCGTCCTCTTCCGTAACTCGCGGGCGAGTTCATTTCTGCCAACCTGCCGCAATGCCTCGATGAAGAAGTAGTTGATGTTGACCCAGACTGGTCCGCGCCACATCGTATCCGAGTCGTAGTGAGGGTCGCTCCGTGCCACTGTCGGCAAAACGTACTCCCCCCAGAACTCACCCGGGTCCGTGAGGTGGGCCAGGATCCGGTCGCGGATGGCATCAGGCAACTGGCCGGTCCACAGGGGGTAAAGATTGAACGGCGTGACTACGGGAACAGGCTGCTCGTCGTGCAGCGCGTGGAACAGGCCCACACCGTCATCCCAGAAGCTCTCGATCATCCGGCGGACAATTGCTGCAGCACGGCGACGCCACATTGCGCCCTCGGCGTCCATTCCCAGCGCCTCGGCCATCTCCGCCAGCGACCCCATCTGTACACACAGATAGGTGTTCAAGTCCGGCGACTCGACCGGCATCCCGTAGTCCCACAGCGGACTGTCGTCCAGGCCTGAAGAGTAAGGGTGATTATACTGCGCCAGGCCATCCACATCGTCGTCGTTCATGCTGAACCACCAGGCATTCCAGCGCACCAGAGGCACGTAGATTTCCTGCAAAAAGTCCAGGTTGGGATCGGTCTCGTGCAGCTTGAGCGCAGCCCATGCCAAGATTGGTGGCTTGGTCACCTCGGCGCGGATCGGGTGATCGATTTCGGCGATGACACCTTCGTCGTAAACGGCATCGGGGAGCATACCGTCAGCAAGCTGACACGTGATCATCGCCCGGATTTGATTGCGCGCCAATTCAGGGTCGACGTGACGATAAGCCAAGGCGTGCATCGCGCTGTCCCACAGCCACAGCCCCACGTAGTTGATCTTGGAGGGCGTCATAGCTTCGTAGACCACCCGCCCCTGGGGACTGATCAGGTTGTTGGCCATGATCCACCACGCGTAGGCATAGGTGCGGCGGAACCGTTCGGCCACGGGTGGAACGCTGCTGAACCACGTGTGCCAACGCGCTTCGGCGGCAGCGCAGGAGGCAGAGAAGGATGCCACCTCGCTGTGCAGGTCTGAGCCCTCACCGACCGTAAGCGTGATCGCGCAATCGTCGCCCGCTTCGACGATAAGATCGACGGTGTAGCCGCCCCCCCCCGGTTTGATTCGGTTACGAAGCAGTTTCCCGTTGCTGGCGTAGGCCAGGTTGCGGACTGCCTTGAACACGCCGCCGCTCTCGGTCTCTTCCCAGAACTGGGGCGAGACGTGGAAGCGCAGCCCTGCCGTCTTCTGGCGAGGGAGGCCGAAAGCAAGCGTGCGCCTATCCTGAAATACCAACCCGAAATCACCCAACCGGGTGTGAAAATACAACACGTGCGGGTAGGTCGTGACTTCGAAGTCGAGCGATTCGCCATCCTCGTCCAACAAGCAGAGATCACGGATGAACGGAGGACGGTCCCGGTACGCGTCGATGCCGGGCTGCAGTACAGTGAGCCGCTCGGCAAGCTTCACCAGCAACCGGCTCTGGCGGGGTACCTGGAAGACCAGCAGACGCGAGCCCCGGTCACTGAAGGGCACGCGAGTGACGTCAATATGGTTTCTCAGCAGATTGAGATGAGGAGATGTGGTCATGCCATCGTATGCAGTCGCCCTTGAACGCCTCCACAGATGTCGATTACTAAGACAGCCTCTCCAGCGTGCGATCCAGCCAGGCGATCTCTGTCGTCGCCGCCGCCATTCCGTAATCAAACGCCAGCCGCTGCCCCAATCCCGTCGTTTCAGCCGGAGCCTCAACAACCTGCTCCAGACTGTCAAGGTACACGGCGACCTGCGCACGCCGTTGCTGCAGATGAGCGATCAGCCCGGCCCGTGACAGGTTGCTGGCCAGAATCAGACGCATCAGGAAGGCCTTCAAGGATGCATCCGGGTCAACCGGCTGGCCGATCCACTCCTGCAGCGCGTGCCTGCCGGCCTGCGTGATGCTGTAGATCTTCCGCGGTGGCTTACCCTCGTTCTGGACAACATCCACCGTCACCAAGTCATCTTCCAGCAGGGCGTGCAAGGTGGGATATACACTGCCGAAACTGGGGCTGCCGATCAGCCAAGCGAAGCTCTCAAGAAAGCGCTTGACGTCATAGCCCGACATCGGCTGCTGAGTCAGCAAACCCAGGATGAAATAGCGAAAACTCACGGGCCAGCCTCCATAGTATTACTCGATATATATCAATCTGATATATTTTACCATAGCTCATTGTGATGTCAACTCAGGTAATTCCGCAGCTTGCGCCTGTGGCGCGGGTGGCGCAGCTTCCGGAGGGCCTTGCGCTCAATCTGGCGGACGCGCTCCCGGGACACGCCTAGCTTCACGCCCACCTCTCTCAAGGTGTGGGTTCGACCGTCCTTCAGACCGCAACGCAGGCGCAGGACGCGAGCCTCGCGGGGAGTGAGGGAGACCAACATCTCCTCCAGGCTCTCGCGCAGCAGATGCCGCTCAGCACTCTGGGTCGGCGAGGGGACATTCTTATCCTCAATGAAGTTGCCCAACTCACTATCACCCTCTTCGCCCACCGGCTTTTCCAAGGACAGTGGGCGCCGCGAGACGCGCATCATCCAACGCACCTTGCGAGGCTCTACCTCGAGCTCCTCGGCAATCTCCTCCGAGGTGGGCTTACGCCCCATGTCCTGCTCCATCCGCTGTGCCACTCCGTAGAGTTTCCTGACACGGTCGCTCATATGAACAGGGATGCGAATGGTGCGCGCTTGCTGGCTCAGAGACCTGGTGACGGACTGACGAATCCACCAGGTAGCATACGTGCCGAGCTTGTTGCCCCGCCGATAGTCGAACTTATCCACCGCCTTGATCAAGCCCTCGTTGCCCGCCTGGATGAGGTCAAGAAAAGGCAATCCATGCCCCCTGTACTTCTTGGCGACACTCACCACGAGGCGCGTGTTGGCCTTGATGAGATGTTGGCGGGCTTCTTCCCCCTGCTCGACCAGGCGCTGCAGTCTGGCTCTCTCCTGGAAGTCATGGCCATTTCGGGCCAACTGGCGCTGGGCCTCTTGCCCTTGCTCCACTTGCTTGGCCAGTTCTATCTCCTCCTCAGATGTCAGGAGGGGCACGTGGCTCATCTCTCTGAAGTACAAGCTGACAGAATCATCGACAGCGATGCCGCTCAGGTCGGGAGCACTGCTCTGATCGCTACCCTCAGCCGACTCCTCTTCCAGATCCTCATCTTCGTCACGAACCTTGATGCCCTGATCGTAGAGATAGAGAAAGAGATCCTCTAGCCGGGCCAGATCCTGCTCCGCCTCGGGGAAAGCCTCCAGTATGTCATCCAGGGTTAGATATCCCTGCTCATCTGCCTCATCCAGAAGCGATTGTGCCCTATGCGATTGCTCCAGCCGTTCGAAATCTTTCATCTGAATCAGTCTCTAGATTCTGATGACTGCCCGTTACTTGCCCTGTCTCTGCTTGTGCTTGGGGTTCTCACAGATCACGTATATCACGCCCTTGCGCTTGACAATCTTGCACTTTGGGCAACGACGCTTCACAGATGCTTTCACCTTCACAGTGATTCCTCCTCACCATATAGTTTTCCGTACAGTTCACGATAAATCCGATAGCTTACGCTCACGCGCTCCAGGTATTCCCTCGTCTCGCCAAACCCGATCCAGCGCAGTAGGTCATCCCGGTCCGAGACAAGCGGGTTGGCCTGCCACATGTCCACGCTGGCTGCGCCGCCGTTGAAGGCGGCGATGGCCAGATCCAGGTCGCCGTCAAAGTAGTCAAGCAGAAAACGCAGAAACCAGGCCCCCATCCGAATAGAGACCTCGGGCGTGAAAGCATCGCCCGGCGGGATGTCCTCCCCCAGTTGTTCTGCAACCCAGTCTTGAGTTGATGGCATGACCTGCATCAAGCCCCGCGCACCTACGTAGGAGAGCGCCTCCGGGTCAAAGCGGCTCTCTTCGCGCATCACGGCCCAAATCAGCAGCGGATCCACTTCGAACTCCACCGCCGCAGCTTCCACCGTCGCCGAATACGGCCGCGGATAACTCAACTGCCAGAAGGCCAGGGGGGCTCGCGCGTGGCCCTCCACATATGCCTCGGCAATCGCCTGGGCCCCAATCACGTCCCCCCTCGAAGCCAGTGCCTGCGCCATTGCCACATCTACCTCCGGCGCGCGGCGGAATCGGGCAGCGAACGCGAGCTCCAGATGCGCCAGATCCTCGCGCCCAATCAACTCCAACGCCCTGGCCTTATCCAGAACATCACCGCCTGCCGGAGCCAACGGTGGGGCCGTGTTTAGCCGGAGTTCATCGCCGGCGGCTCGCAGCGCCAGCCAACTCAGGCCGAACCCGTTCAACAGTCTTTCGGCCTCGGCCCGGGCTTCTTCATCACCCACCCTCCGGGCCAGGACGTGCAACCGGTATGCCGCATCGTCGGCGAGATAGGTGTCCGTTCCCCCAAGCTGAGCGTAGATGGGCAGCGTCTCCGTCAGTCGCCCTTGCTCCTCCAGCAGCGTGGTCGCGGACCACCAGGCCACCGGGTAGGGAGAATCCAGATAAAGTGCCAGGGCCTCGGCCGGCTCCTCTTCCTCCAACAGCTCAGCCTGGGCCAGATGGCTGTCCGGCGTATCGATTTCCTGGTAGAGAGAAAGTGCCTCATCAGTACGATCCAGGCGCGCCAGTGCCCGAGCCAACCCCATCCGGGCCGACGCATCATCGGGGCTCTCCTCCAACCAGGCGTGGTAGATCTCCTCCGCCTCCTCGTAGCGCCCCAGTCCGGCCAGCGCCTGCGCGCGCAAGGGCAACGCCTGCACATCGTCGACGCCACGCAGCGTCTCCAGCGCGTCGCTGTAGTACGTGGCAGCGTTCAGATCCCTGGCCACAGCGAGTGGATCCGACCCCGTGCGGCGCATCCCGGCGAAAGCATCCGGCCGATCGCCCAGGACGTGGAGGTACTCGGCGTAGGCTCCTCCCAATACAGAGGGAAGCGAAGCGGCTCCCACCTCATCTCCTTGCTCTTCCAGGTAGCGCGCCAGCTCCAACCGCAGAGCGACCGTGTCGTGCAGGGCCAAAGCGGCCCGATACTCATCCTCTGCCTCTGGTGCCTCCACGCTCGCATAGTAACGACCCAGGGCGATATGCGCCCGGTAAGCAGCCGGGCTCTGAGGACGGAAAGCGACGATGGTCTGCAGCGTGCGCATCGCATCCAGATCTGGCATCGCCGCTTCGGCCGCCCACAGCCGGGCATAATCCTCTATCTGCGGCAGTCTTTTGGCCAACCGGGCGTACAACGCAGCGGCCCGTTCTGGATGCACACGCCGGGCTTCGCGGTAGAGGGCCTGAGGCGAGCGCATCTCGTCCCTGAGAAACCACAAGAGCACCACGCTCGTGAACAACATGGCCAAGATCGCAATCACCGACACACGCCTTGAATTCGACCGCCGATGCATCATGTACTCTTACTCCACGATCACGTCGAAGGCATGCACGTGCCGATCGGTAGAGCCAACGAAAAGCATCCCATCGGCGATGGCTGGGCCGGCCGCTATCGCGCCCGCGGTGCGGTAACTCCACACCGGCTCTCCCGTCTCGCGATCCAGGCCGTAAAGATAGCCATCGTCGGAGCCCACAAAGAGCAGGCCACCGTATGCTGTCGGCGAGGATCGGACAATATCACCCGCCTGGTACTGCCAGACAAGTCGTCCATCCAGGGCCTCCAGCGCGTAAACCCGGCCGTCATTTGCGCCCACGTACACTGTTCCATCGATGACGATGGGGGATGCCTCGATCCCGTATCCCGCCTCGAAGGTCCACAGCAAATGGCCGGTGCTCACGTCGAGTGCATACAGCTTCCGGTCGGTGGAACCCACATAGGCAGTTCCATCAGCGACAGCCGGGGTAGACACAATGTCCCCATCCGTTCGATACCGCCACCTGAGGTCGCCACTGCCACTGTCGAGGGCATATACATAGTTGTCGGTCGAACCGAACACGGCGAGGTCATCGACCAGGTACGCGCCTCCCTCGATCGGGCCGTCAGTCTCGTACCGCCACACCAGATCGCCTCGCTCAACCGCCAGGGCATAGAGAAAACCATCGTGGGAACCGACGTAGACAGTGCTGTCGCTGATCACCGGGGAGGCAGTCACCCATCCATCTGTCTGGTGTTGCCAACGCACCTCACCCTGCGCCGCATTCAGCCCATAGACGGCGCCGTCCCAGGAACCGAAGATGACCATCGCGTCCTCAAACACAACTGGCGGCGACGTGACGTTATCGGCCGTCTCGTAGCGCCAGATGAAATCCCCTGTGTTGGCATTCAGGGCATGCAGGGTGTTATCGTCAGCCCCCACGTATACGATCCCATCGCTCACTGCCGGCGTCCCTCTCACATAGTCGCCGGCCCGGTAGGACCACGCAAAGGCGCCGCTTCGCTTCCCTTCATATTGAGAGGGAATCTCGACATCCTTTGAGGGAATGGAAGCGGTGCAGCCGACCAGCAGAGCTACCATCGCGCCAATCCAGATCTTGCTTCCCACTCATCTCCCCCCTAGATGCAGTATCTCACGAAATAACCTGTGCCTAACCTGAGGTCCTTACCCAACTACATCCTCCAGCCTAAGCGCGATCCGGCGCTGCCATTCGTCGATCCCCAATACACGCACAGTGACCGCGGAGCCCCGCTTCAGGTCCGAGGAGGCTTCCCGCCTGCCAGCGTCGCTTCGCTTCCCTTTGTATTGGTCGGTGTCGCTTCGCTTCCCTTTGTACTGGCGGGGGATTTCAGAATTATGGACCAGGCCCTCGACACCCTCACCCACGTCGACAAAGACACCGAACTCCGCCACGCCCGTCACGGCCCCTTCGACGACATCCCCTTCATTCAACTTTCCGATCACGCGGTGCCACGGATCGGGCAGCAGCCGCTTCCGACTCAACCCAATGCGCTCCCGCTCTCGATCCACGTTTAGAACATATACCTCGACCTCATCGCCCACGCTCAGGACCTCACGGGGGTGGTTCACGTGCTTCCAATCCAGCTCCGAGATGTGGATCAGGCCATCCATCCCACCCAGGTCCACAAAGGCGCCAAAGTCAACCAGGTTACGCACGATGCCTGTTCGCACCTCTCCCTCCGTCAGCTCCTGAAGGAGTTGCTCGCGCCTGCGGTCCGCTGCGATACGCTCCGACAACACCAGGCGCTGCCGTCGCTGATTCACCTCAATCACCACCAGGGGCAGGGTCTGTCCCACTAATCCGGACTTGATCTCCCGCAGACGTTTCCCCCGCACCCCCCTGGGTACCGAGGTCAAGTGCGAGTTTGGAACGAAACCCCGCAGGCGGCCAAATGGGACGATCACACCACCCCGGTTGAAGCGGCTCACTTCAGCCTCAAGTATCTCTTTGCTCTCCAGAAGTTCCTGGGCACGCAGCCAATCCTGCTGCTGCAATCCCTTGTTCACCGAGACCAGAATCCCATCGCGACGGCCCCAGGTCTTCAACACGACGACAGGAACACGATCGCCGACTTCCAAACCGGCACGGTATGCATCGTCCAGCAGTTCCAGGTCCCTGGGCGGGACGATGCCATCCCGTTTGGTCCCCAGGTCGACGACCATATCGTTCTCACCGATAGCGAGAATGACAGCCTTAAGGACTTCCCCACGTCGTAGGCGCGTATAGTCGTAGTCCTCCTCAATCAACGTGGCCATACCTGGCTTCTGCGAATCTGCGCGCTGTGCGCCGTCTCTCACCATCGACTTACCTCATCTGTTCCAGCCGGTATTGCATCCTGATTGCCTTCCCTTGTGTGGCCTCCTCCCACTGCTAACAAGATAGACCTGGCTCGCCGCCACCCGCACTGCGAGCGCTGGCACAAACCAGATCCAGAGCAAGAGCTAGCTATGATTCCAGTTACTTACGGCGTCTATCGCTGCGATACTGTAGCCCGCCTGTAACTCACAGCGTGGACGTTAATTCTTTTCGATATATATCAATTAGATATATTTTACCACGCAGAGAGCCGTATGTCAACCCCACTGCGAGTTGATCATTCATGTCTTGATCCATCGGGCATCAGCGCCCCCGTGAGCGTCTTGGCCTGGGCAAGTTGTGCGCTGGTCACATCGGCCTGGTATAGATTAGCCCCGCGCAAATTGACCTCGTTGAGGTTAGCTTCGCTCAAGTCGCCTTTGATCAGGTCACACCCCATTAGGTTCGCCCCGGCTAGATTGGCGCCGCTCAGGTTAGCTTCCCCCAGATAGGCCCAGCTCAGGTCGACGCCGCGGAGATCGGCTCCTTCTAGATCGGCCCTGCGGAGTCTAACCCTGGAGAAGTCCCGTTCCCCTGCTTCGTATTGTCTGACAACCTTTCGCCCTTTCATTTCATCGCCCCCCAGATAATATGACTAGTCGGCCATAAGGCCGCGTAGTTTGCGCCTATACTTTGGCCTCCGCAAGACGCGGAATGCCTTCAATTCGATCTGGCGTACACGCTCACGCGTTACACCAAGGTGTCGTCCTATCTCAGCCAGCGTGTGCTTCTCTCTACCATTCAGCCCGTAATGCATCTCCAGCACCAGGCGGCGCCGCTCGGTGAGCGAATCCAAAGCGGCATGCACCTCCTCGCTCAAGAGTTGCCGATAGACGGCATCATCTGGCCGTGGTATACTTGTGTCCTCAATGAAGTCGCCCAATCTGCTTCCGTTCTCCGATGCATCGCTCGACGTTGGCTTGTCCAACGACAACGTCTCCCGGGAGAGGCGCATGATTTCCTCCGCCTCACCGACAGCCATGCGCAACTTATTCCGATAATACGGCGATAGTGATTCTCCCGCAGCACGTGCGCGCTGAATAGCCGCGTGATCCTCCGGCGAGAGCAGATCCGACGCCATGACCAGTTCCTCACTGGTAGGCTGCCGCCCTTTGTCCTGTGTTATCCGGCGCTGCAGGTTCCGCAGTCGATTTATACGACCTCTCATATGCACAGGGATGCGGATCGTACGGCTATAATCCGAGATGGCCCGGCTGACCGCCTGGCGGATCCACCAGGTAGCATACGTGGAAAATCGAAACCCCTTGGTGTGATCAAATTTCTCAGCCGCTCGCATCAGCCCCGTGTTCCCTTCTTGAATCAAATCCGAGAACGTGAGGCCCCGTCCTATGTACTCCTTGGCAATGCTGACCACCAGGCGCAGGTTGGCCTCGGTCAGGAGCTGTGTCGCCTCCAACGCGCGCTCCTCCAGGTCGGCCCACATCGCCGACAATTTCTCTTCACCCAGTTCCCGGCCTTGCCTGATCGTGTGAGGCGACGGGAATGTCTGCTCCGACATCCACTCTCTGGAGATCAGATCCTGCAAGGGCTCAGGCAGAAGGTATAGCAAGAGCGCGGCATCGAAGAGGCTGCTGATCAGCGAAGCCCGTGCCTCATCCTGTTGTGACTCCTCCACCACGTCCAACTGCTCTAGAAAGTCATACAGATATGGAGCGGCATCAGGCGTTGGATCAGCGCGAATCGCTCTGGCTTCATCCACCAACGCGCCCAAATCCGGGCGGGGCGCGTCTGAACATTGGCAGCTCTGGCATACGATCGACCAAGCATGACGAAGGGAATCCAGTACATCGTCGAGGATTTCATCCGCAGCAGGGAACTGACCCACTTGCTTACGTAGGCGGGCACGGATGCTGTTGATGCGAGGAGCTGCCGCTCGCTGAGTGGAAAGCCAGATCTCCTCATACGGAGTCAGAAGCGGCACCTTCGCAATTTCGCGCAAATAAATTCCCACCGTGTCGTCCGGAGAGACGTTTCTAGTAGCGCTCATCCGAAATACTGTGCCTCCTCTAAATACAAGGGAAGCCCGACCGCCCTGCCCCCGACCGTCTGCAGTCGGCGAGGAAGCGGAGACTGCGGAAAACGATCCAGACCAGAAGGAGGACGCTAATCAGCTTTCAGGATGACGACGTCCACAGCGCTGGGCCCTTTTGGCGTGTGTTCAACCCCAAACTCCACGGCGTCTCCCTCACGCACCCAATGGGCATCGGCCTTAGAGCGAAATTCGTTCGTATGCACGAACACATCCTGGAGATCATCGCTGCGCTGGATGAAGCCATAGCGCTTTTCGTGGCTGAACCACTTGATGTTTCCTTTGAATCGCTCGGACATCGCTTGATTTCCTCCACTTGGTGATCCTAGACAGCGAAGGGGCTTTCCTCTTCCTGTTCCTCCTTCAACTCAGGCAATATCTCACCTTTGTAGATCCATACCTTAACCCCCAAGCGACCATAGGTGGTATGGGCCTCCTCTTGAGCGTAATCAATGTCGGCCCGCAAGGTCTGCAACGGCACTCGCCCCTCGTGCTGCCACGCCTGGCGTGCCATTTCGGATCCATATAGCCGTCCTTTGCACTTAACCTTGATACCGTGCGCGCCAGCACGCATAGCTGACCGCACCGCCCGCTGCATCGCCCGACGATGAGAAATGCGCCGCTCCAACTGGGAAGCGATATTCTCTGCCACTAACCTGGCGTCTAGCTCAGGGTGGTCTACCTCCTGCACATCCACGGAGACGCGCTTACCCGTCAGGTCCTCCAACTTCCTGCGCACCCCCTTGACCACTGATCCCTTGCGCCCGATGACGATGCCAGGCCTTGCTGTCCAGACCGTCACCGAAACCTGGTTCGGGAAGCGCTCAATCTCAATACGAGAAATGCCTGCGTGCCCCACCTCGTTCCTGATGAACTGCCGGATCTCCCGGTCCTCGTGAAGCAAGTCGGCGTACTCATCACCCTCTGCATACCAGCGCGACTTCCAATCTCGAATCACTCCCAGCCTGAACCCATATGGATGGACCTTGCGTCCCAATTTACTCCTCCTATTCCTTCTCTAATTCTCCGTAACTCTCTAGAGATACCATTCCGATGGTGCCCCGCCACTCTCTAGAGGCGCCATTCCGATGGCGCACCGTCACTCCCTAGAGGCGCCATTCCGATGGCGCACCGTCACTCTCTAGAGGCGCCATTCCGATGGCGCGCTATTCTCTCCCCCAGCCGCGCTGTGATCTGAGTCTCGGCATCGGCTAGGTCAATATCTTGTGCGGCTGCAATCTCCCCCGCAAGGAGTGTTATCCCCTCATCGTACAGCCGCTTCCCCACCGTGGTCAGGCTGCCCTCTCGCTGCTGCCGCCACGCCATATCCCGTACTGCCTCCGTGACCTGAAATACACTCCCTGCATGCAGTCTGTCTTTGAGCAATTTATAGCGCTTCTTGTGATTGGCAGGCAATTTCTCAGGGTCAGCATCCAGCACATGCCACACCTCGTCCAACCTGGACCGTGGTATCGTACGCCGCAGGCCTAACGTATCTGCAACCTCAATCGGTACCATCAGGTTCATGCCCTGCTGGCCCACTAACTGGATCCTGTAGTAGAGATCTCTGCTACCACGCCACTTTCGCTCTTCGACCCCCACCACAACACCTGCCCCACGAATAGGGTGAATGACCGGATCACCCGCCTCAAACATCCTCACTTCCTCCATCTGCTATCACACCTGTTGCTCTTTGCGCCTGATTTTGGCTCTCCATAGATAACAACGAGAACGTCAGCAGGTACTACCCCATATAGAGGGAAGCGCAGCGGCACCACCCAACGTAAAGGGAAGCACCGCGGCGCCTTCAAATGAAGCTACATCACCTCTTCAGGCCCAACCAATCGACGCGCAGCCTGCCGGCTCAGCCACCACCCGCCCGCCGTCGACAAAGGCCTTGTTCGCCAACACTTGATGCGCGTTCTTGACAGACAAAGCTCGGAAGTTGTTCTTGGACAATGTCCAGACAGCGTACCTGGCACCTTTCTATCAGGAAATGAGATACGGCCCTCTCTATCTGGCAGGCATCCTGCGCTTGTAGCGGTACACAATCCGTCCGCGCGTTAGATCGTAGGGCGAGACTTCAACCTTGACTCGATCGCCCAACAGGATACGAATATAGTACCTGCGCATCTTGCCGCAGAGATAGGCCAAGATCTCGTGGCCATTGTCCAACTTCACTTTAAACTGTGTCCCCTTGAGCGCCTCCGTCACGGTCCCCATCATCTCGATCTTCTGCTTACTCGACTTAGTTTCTTTATCTGCCACAATCCCTCCTTAGAACACTTCCAAGCCACATCATCCGTATTCAGTCACCAATTCCACAGCCGCTTCACTGTTCCGCGCCGCTACGCCTGCAATCAATGCTCCTGGCGCGGCGACGCTGCCCCTGCCTCGTCCACGTGGACGGTCACATGCTCGTAGGGAACAAGCGGGTCAGGGTCACCGGGAGCACCTGGATAGTCAGTCGCGAGCACAAGAAACTCGTCAAACGGCAGCTCTTGGCCCCGCTTCAACCGCTCTACGATAGCGCGTGCCCCCAGCCCAGCGACCATCTCACGGCGGATCTCAGCCGAAGCCTGAGATCCCATCTGCAGCACCCGAAAGAGCGGCGACAAGAAAACCGGGACTCGCCAGTTCTTTCCATTCTCCTCGCAAGCCACGTCAAACAACGCGACGTCATCGGTCCCGTCTTCCGACATTCGTGTCTCAAGCAGCCGGATCTGATAAGAACGCATCATCATCCCTCACCCAACTCCACATTCAAAGCTTCCGGTCCTTTCGGGGAATAACGCACGTGAAATCGAGCCGTTTGTCCCTCGTGTGCATCGCCTCTAGAGTCTCTGAGGATTTGCCGCTGATGAAAGAAGACCTCTTTGCCTTCACCGGTAGTGATGAACCCATAGTGCTTGCGTGGACTGAACCACTTCACCTTGCCACTTCGTTTCGGCATCGGCCCGGCCTTGAGGAAACAGGTCGGGCACAAAACTGGCACCACCACCTCAGTACCCCACCGGGCCAGAAAATCACGGTAGGTGGTGGTCAACACAAAACCACGTCCGCACCGCTGACATACAATGACACGAAGCTGATCTGGCATCGACACCCCCTCCTGAGCAACCTGCGCTCTACGCCCACTGACGTGGCGACTCTTCCTCCGAACTTGACGAGCCGCCTGCCTGACCTACGCTACGCAGGCTCAACGCGATTCGCTGCCGCCACTGATCGATCTTCAGCACACGTACTGTAACCGGAGAACCAGGCTCCAGGCCCGCACAGGAGGCATCCCCACCAGGTATCTCGGAGACGTGCACCAACCCCTCAACACCATCGCCGACGTCGACAAACACGCCAAACCGTGCCACATTCGTTACCGTACCTTCAACCTGCTGACCGACGTGCAACCGTTTGGCCACGAGAGGCCACGGGTCAGGCAACAACCGCTTGCGACTCAGACCAATGCGCTCCCGTTCCCGATCCACGCTCAGAACGTACACTTCCACTTCATCACCCACGCTCAGCACCTCGCTGGGATGCTCCACGTGTCTCCAATCCAACTCCGAGATGTGGATCAAGCCATCCACGCCCCCCAGATCGACGAAGGCGCCAAATTCGACCAAGTTGCGAACAACGCCGGTCCGTACCTCGCCCTCCGTCAAAGTCTCCAGCAATTGCTGGCGCTGGCGGCGACCGGCAACTTGCTCTGACAACACCAGCCGTCGACGGCGTTGATCGACCTCAAGCACTGCCAGAGACAGGACTTGACCCACCAGGTCAGACTTCGCTCTCCGCAAACGGTCCCCCCGCAAACCTCGGGGCACCGACGTCAAGTGCGAGTTCGGTACGAAGCCGCGAATACGACCAAACGGGACGATGACACCGCCCCGGTTCACCTCCGTCACCCTGGCCTGACAAACGTCCCCACTCTCCAGGAATTCCTGCGCCCGTAGCCAATCCTGTTGGGCCAAACCCTGATTCAGTGAGGCAACGATCTCACCGCGTGGACCCGAGGCATCGAGGATAGAGACTGGGACCCGGTCACCGGGCTGTAGGCTGGCCCGGTACGCATCATCCAGCAACTCCAGATCTCTCCGCGGAACGAAACCATCCCGCTTAGCTCCAAGATCGACGATCACTTCGTTCTCGCTGACAGAGAGGACGACTGCCTGTCGGACCTGCCCACGTCTTGGGCGCGCATAGTCGTAATCACCCTCGATCAGCGTTGAAAACTGCTCCTGCCGTAAACCAGACTGCAGCCCATCCATCGCCCTTACCTATATCGTCTTCTCTCCTTCGCTAGGCGCTTCTTCTCTCGACGTATGGCCTTGAGACGAGCACGACGTCGCTGCTCGCTCTTAGAAACGAAATAGCGTTTCTTCTTTACTGTGCTCAGGACACGCGACTTGGCTACCTTCTTGCGAAAGCGCCTCAACAAACTCTCCTGAGACTCTCCAGGCTTTAACTCTACTGTAGGCACTCGCGATTCACCCCCTTTCTGCAGGCTGATAACACAAAAAAAGAACCCGGCTGGCCGCTACCCCTGTCACTGGTCTCAGCACCAACCAGGTCCACACTGAAGTACTGAATCCCGATTTGGAAAATCGGTCAGTGAAAGTAAGATCGACTCCCCGGTAAGTACCTCAAACGGTCAGAATAGCGAAGCTGCTCACGCAACCTTTGGAGGCAGTGAGCGCTGAGAACACCAAACCAACCCGCTGCCCCGCAGCGCCGACTGCCTGACCACCAAGCCCGACACAAAGTGACAGATGGTCAAAACACCGAATATATAGCATAATCCGCTATATATTCATGTCACTATATAACATTTCGCTATATTATATCACAAACCATTGATGCTGACAACCAACCTGAGCACTCACCGAGTTAAATTCTAGGGACATTCCGAAGCTTGACAGATGTGAGTTCTATGATATACTATACCCGAGTACAGTATAAGTGAGTAAGAGAGGTGCAAATATGCCAATCTACGAGTATTGTTGTGACGAATGCGGTGAGAGGTTCGAGCTGTTCGTGCGCTCAGCCACGCAGAAGACCGTGCCCACTTGCCCAAGCTGTGGGAGCGAAAAGGTGCATAAGGCACTATCGCTGTTTGGCGTCGGCAGTGCGGGAGGAAGCAGCAAGGGCAGCGCCGCCTCTTGCGGCCCTAGTAGCCCCACTTGAGCGATCACCCGCTAGGAGGCCGTGAGCCTCCGTAGGAGGGACAGGTGAAACTAGCCGATTCATCCGCAAAGGCCGACCTGCTGAGACGCGTGAGGCGTCTCGAGGGACAGGCGCGTGGAATAGCACGCATGATCGAGGAGGACCGCGACTGCAGTGAAATCCTGCAGCAACTGTCCGCCGTCCGCTCCGCCGCGCATCGGGCCACAGTCGCGCTGGTGCGGGCCTACGCCACTGAATGTGTGGCATCGGAGAGTTCACCGGATGAGATCGCCGACGCGTTGGCGACGGCGCTCTCGAGGCTGGCATAGAAGTTGTCAGATTGTAAACCGTATCATAAATTTTGACCAAGTGAAGGAGTTGGGAATGCCTCTTCTTAGTAGCGAAATTGCTGAACAGGTAAAGCAGGAACTGGCCGACCTGGGCGGCCCAGTCCGGCTGGTGATGTTCACCCAGGAATTCGAGTGCGAGTATTGTGCCGAGACCCGACAACTGGTCGAGGAGATCGCTGCACTCTCCGATCAACTGACCGCCGAGATCTACAACTTCGTCGTTGATGCGGAGAAGGCCGAGGAATTGGGCGTGGACAAGATCCCAGCCGTCGCCGTCATCGGTGCGGAGGACTACGGGGTGCGCTTGTACGGCATCCCATCCGGCTACGAGTTTTCCTCTCTCCTGCAAGCCATCCGCACGGTGGCAGCAGGGAAGCCGGAACTGTCTGAAGAAACGCTTGCCGCCCTTGCGGAGGTGACCGACCCAGTGCACATTCAGGTCTTCGTCACCCCCACCTGTCCGTATTGCTCTCGATCCGTCATGCTGGCCCACCAATTGGCTGTCGCCAGCCCGGCGGTTCGGGCGGACATGGTAGAGGCGAACGAATTTCCCCAGTTGGCCATCAAGTACCAGGTGATGGGAGTACCACGCACGGTAATCAACGAGACAGTGCACATCGAGGGGGCTGCGCCTGAGCCGATGGTGATGGAGAAACTGCACGAGGCGCTGGCAGGCCTGGAGGAGGAGAAAGAGAAGGAATACGCGCTGTAACCGAACTCGTAGATCACGGGCTTTGTTCGTCAAGAACCTCGCACTTTTTGCACTTTGTGCTTGTTCTTGACGAACAAAGCCGAGAGGTTGTTTTTGAACAACTTCAGAATATAGCCTGACTCATCGAGGTAGAATACAATGCTTGACCTTAAACTGACGCAAACACAACAAGAGACACAATCTCGCGCGAGCGCAGAGCAAGAAGCTCATGTCTACGAAGTGATTGTCCTCGGCGGGGCGCCGGCCGGCCTCACAGCCGCCCTCTACGCCGGTCGCGCCGCCCGCAAGACGTTGCTGCTGGCGGGCCCTTACCCCGGCGGGCAGGTCGCCACCACAGAATTGGTGGAGAATTTCCCCGGCTTTCCCAAGGGGATCAACGGGGCGGAACTGGCCCAGCGTATGCAGCGCCAGACCGAGCGATTCGGGGCCCAGATTATGATGGACACTGCGACCAAGGTCGATTTTTCCACCTCGCCCTTCGCCGTCTGGACGGATTCCAAGACCTACCGGGGACGAACAGTGATCATCGCCACCGGCGCCTTCCCCCGTCGCCTGGGGGTGCCTGGCGAAGCCGAGTTCTTCGGGCGGGGCGTCTCCACCTGCGCCACCTGCGATGGCTTCTTCTATAAAGACAAGCGGGTCGTCGTCGTCGGCGGGGGCGACAGCGCCATCGACGAGGGACTGTACCTGACCAAGTTCGCCCGTGAGGTCGTCGTCGTCCACCGTCGCGACCAACTGCGCGCGGCGAAGATCTACCAGGAGCGGGCCTTTGCCAACCCGAAGATGCGCTTCGTGTGGGACTCAGTGGCGGAGAAGGTTCTGGGCGACCAGACCGTGACCGGCGTGCGCGTGCGCAACGTGAAAACGGGGGAGACGTCCATCATCGAGGCCGATGGTATGTTTGTCTACGTCGGAATGGTCCCAGGGACGAAGTTGTTTACCGATCAGATCGAGATGGACGAACGGGGCTACATCGTGA
>Ga0180434_10003761_pt1 | contig 19095 bp, 15 predicted proteins | sample SS_ome_7_FD_132453 | JGI IMG/M metagenome (GOLD analysis project Ga0180434, IMG submission 132453) | Hypersaline lake sediment archaeal communities from the Salton Sea, California, USA - SS_1_D_2 metaG | ecosystem: Environmental > Aquatic > Non-marine Saline and Alkaline > Hypersaline >...
CGAGGCGATATAGGACCAGGGTGCGAGGACCGTTTTCAGCGTCCATTCCAGAGGTTTCTTGAGGCGGCCCCAGTAGATCTTGTGCTGCATGCGGGAGGCGAAGGTCATTCTCTTGAAAGGCCCGTCGAAATGCCAGTTTTCCCTGGCGGCTTCACCGTCCCCCACGACCTCGATTTGACGGGGATCACCGCAACCCAGACCCTGCTCGTGGGCCAGGCGGATGTACTTGATGTCCAGGGGATTGAAACCCATCAACCGGGCCGATACGGCGTCGATGGCCACGGAATCGGCGCTCGCGAGCAGGACGTTCTTTTCGTAGGGCACCATGCACCTCGGGCCCGGGCCGTCGCCGGCGAAGGTGCCGTCCATGACGGCGAAGATGCCGCTGTGAATCTGCTTCTGAATCATCAGCAGGTCGACCAGGGTTTCGTGGATGACCGGGTGGGTCCAGTGACGCCTCTCGTTCAGTAGGCCTCCGAAGGCGTTTTTCATGGCGCCCGTGGTGGTGGTGAATATGTGTGATTTGATGGTGGGTAGATGAATGATGTTTTCTCCGATGAAGCGTTTCGGGATATGGAATCCATCGGGATAAACCTCATTCAAGCAGAGAAACCGGTCCACCAGATCACCCACCGCCTCGCGGATGTGGATCCATTCCTCGTTTTCGTATAGGTGGATGTTCCGCAACCCGTGGGCCTCCACCACGTGAATCTGCTTGTTTTCTCTTTCACCGAGTCTGGCGTCGATGACCACCGTACGGTTGTGGCAGGCGTGGATTTTCTCTTTCGGAAACCCGGCGGCCTTCAGGGCGCGGATGACACCCTCGAGCTGCCAGGGTGTTGTGGAGCTGCCGGGGAAGAAAAAATGCCACGATATGTTGATCTTCAGGGCGGTGTCGGCGTCCGGATCGAGATGGCTCCGGTAATCGGCCAGCGTCATTGCTCTCTGGTAATCGTCCAGAACGGTTTGCGGTTGGGTACGAACCACCGCGACTTTGGATTTGCTCATCTCTTGTCCTCGCACATGAATGGATGTGATCAGAAGGTCCCATTATAGCGTGAATGGAGGGGCAATGCAAAGAGCCGGCCGTACCCTGCCAAGGAGTAGGGATCTGGGCATTATGACGTCTTAAGGGTACTGTGAATGAGGCACACCACCGCTTCCCCACTGGCCAGGCGCCTGTTGCGATCCTTGGCCATCATGGCTTCAAGCAAGGGCTGGAACCGTTTCAAGCGGCGGGGAAGTCGGGGGACCTTCCGACTCAGATGCTTCAGAGCCAGGGCCACGTAATTGCGTGCACGGTAAGGCAACCGCCCGGTGAGCAATTCGAAGAACACAACGCCCAGGCTGTAGATGTCCGAACGACCGTCGATGTCGGTTCCCTGTATCTGCTCGGGGCTCATGTAGTCCGGTGTGCCGACGGTTAATCCGGATTTGGTGATGGATTGCAGGGACTGGGTCAGTTTGGCGAGGCCGAAATCGACCAGGACCGGCGTGCCGTCTCGGCGGAACATGATGTTGGAGGGCTTGATGTCCCGGTGTACGGTTCCCCTGCGGTGGGCATGATCCAGTGCCGAGGCGAGGCGAGCGATGAGATCCATGACATCCCGGGGAGACATGCGGCCGGGGTTCTTCTCGATTCGGTCCGCCAACGTCTCCGTGAGGAACTCCATGGTCAGGCCGTGCAGCGGGGGGACGTCGATCACTTCGTGTATCTTCACCACACCGGGATGGTCCAGCCTGGCGGCGGCACGGGCCTCGTTCAACAGCCGCTCGATGAGCACACGATTGTCTCGCAGCGAGGGCCTGAGCATCTTGATGGCAACGGTCGCTCCGTTCCTCAGGCGGGTGGCACGGTAGACCACGGCGATGCTGCCCTGCCCGATTTTTCCATCGATGCGATGACCTGGAACGGCCAATACACGATCAGCGAACGGATTATCCTCGGTCATGGGAAGGGAGACCGCACCGTAGACAATGGATCTTTCTCTCTTGGAAGTGACGGGTCATCGGCGGCCCAGTTGCCGCAACAGGTCTTGTGCGGTGGTGCCGAGCAACAGGGTGTCGCAGCCCACGGCCACGAATGTGTAACCCGCATCGAGGTAGCCGGCGGCCGTGGCGGCGTCCGCGGCGAAGATGCCCAGAGGCATGTCCCGATCGCTGCAGACCGCTTCGATCCGGCGCCGCAGGTTCACGACCTCGGGATCATCCACACGCCCGGTCTTTCCCACACTGGCCGACAGATCATAGGGTCCGACGAGAACAGCCGAAACGCCGGGAACGTCCACGATGGCCTCGAGGTGATCCACGGCGCAAACGTGTTCGATCTGGACGATGAGGGCCAGCCTGCGGTTGAAATCCTTGAGGTAGCGGGAAAAATGAAAGCCGTAGCCGTGGGCCCGTGAAATGCCGACACTTCGACTGCCTTCCAGCGGGTATTTGGACCATTGTACGATCCGTTTCGCGTCCTCCGGTGTGTTGACCTGGGGCAGAATCAATCCCTCGCACCCGAGGTCCAGGATCCGCTTGATCCAGATCGGATCCGCGCCGGGTGCGCGGACGATGGCGTGACAGGGCGGTCGAACCGCCTGCAGCAGACGGGACAGGGATTCAAGCCCGATGCCTCCGTGTTCCAGATCGATCCACAACCAGTCGAACCCAGTCAGGGACAGAAGTTCGGCCACCTCTGGGGAGGGAAGGGTCACCAGAGAGCCGATTTGTATCTGTCCGGCACGCAATTTCTGCAAGAATGTCACGATGATCTCCGCTTCGAGCGGCTCCGGTTGGTACCATCCTAGGCCCGATCCGGTTCGCTCATTCCCATTGTAGATGATTTCCGCGACAAGCGCAAAGGCGAAAATGGGCGAGGCACCCCCGTGGGGTGCGGACCTTTACTCGCCGGTCGGTATGGACTAGAATGGCCTTTGTCATGAATGGACTCGGAGGACAAATGAACATCCAATTCAAGGGGAAAACGGCCCTGGTCACAGGTGCCACCAGTGGCATCGGCATGGCCACGGCCCGATGTTTCGTCCGATCCGGTGCGCGGGTATGGCTCACGGGACGGAACGCGCAGGTGCTGCAGGATATGCGGGACGGGTTTTCATCCACGGGAGAGGGTGGGGTGTCTGTCTTGGCCGGCGACATCACCGACACCGGATTCAGGGAGGCGCTGATCCGTGGCGTGGAACGGAGCGGATCGGGACTCGATATCCTGGTCAACGCGGCTGGAATCATCGGATCGGGGTCGATCGTGGACACCACTCTGGAGGAATTCGATCGCATGATGGACATCAACCTGCGTTCGGTGTTTCACCTCATTCAACTGGCCGTACCGTTGCTCTCAAAATCTAAGGGCACCGTGGTCAACGTCAGTTCGGTCACCGGTGTTCGTGCCTTCCCCGGCATCCTGGCGTACTGTGTCAGCAAGGCGGGCGTGGATCAGCTTACCCGGGCGGCGGCGCTGGACCTCGCACCCATGGGGGTGCGGGTCAACGCCGTGAATCCGGGCGTCGTGCAGACCAATCTGCACCGGCGCTCTGGAATGGACGAATCCAGTTATGAAAAATTTCTGCGGCACAGCCGCACCACCCATCCACTCGGCCGGGTCGGTCAGCCCGAGGAGATCGCCGATTTGATCGTTTTTTTATGTTCACAACAGGCCGCCTGGATCACGGGTGAAACCATCAGCATCGACGGCGGGCGTCATCAGACCTGCGCCCGCTAGATCGGAGGCCGCAACCGGTTGATATATCATGGCCTGTACTCTATAATACAGGTGGTGAAACGTGGTCCATGATTCCGACCTGTTCTTCCTGCTGGGTGCGATTAAAAACCGGGTTCCGGTGGATATCGACGTCGCCCGTCCGACCGGCCCGCAGCACTTCTTCAGCAGATTCTGTGATCTACACGCCGACGAAACCTCGATCTATCTCGAGTGTCCACGCAAAAAAGGTGTATACCACCGCACGTTCCGTAAGGGAGATCGCATCTGGATCACCTTTCAGAATTTCGGATTCCGCCTTCGCTTCGAATCGACGGTGATCGAGACGGGCGACCGCCAGGTGTCCGATTCAGGTGTTCTGCCCGTCATTCGCATCGCATTCCCCGACATTCTGCAGGATGGAGACCGTCGCGGCATGTTCCGGGCCACGATCCGAACCCGTGACCTGGTTCAGGTCGCCTTTAACCGGATCGCCGATCCCGATGGGGCGGGACAACCCGGAATCCCCGGCAGGACCGACAACGTGCAGGCCGTGATGATGGACCTTTCCGAGAAGGGAATGGCCATTCAGATCTCAGGTGAATCGGAGGTCGGTCCGGGAGATCATCTCAGGTTCAGTTTCACTCTGGGAAAGGAGGCGGCGGCCCCGGTGGTCATCGAAGGTATCGTGAGGAACATCCGCAAAGGCGATGATCGTGTCAGCCAGTTTCTCGGGATCGAGTTCCTCACCCGGAAAAACAGGCAGGACCGGCAGAACCTTCAACGGATCGCTGCATACGCCATGGCCCACCGACCTCAAGACGTGCGCTTCGATCCCATGGAACGCATTGTATCGCGGAATTACCTGGTCCAGAAGATCGCCGACGGCGACGTCCCCGATGAGGTATCGACGCTGTTGATGGATGGCCGTTTTTCCCTGACCCATGAGGAGCAGCTGGAGGCACTGGTCTATATTTCCGGCAGCGACCGGCACCGTGAGCAGGCGCTCTCTCTCATCCAGCATATCCCGACGATCACCAAGCAGGTGTACGCGGAGCGCTCCTACGCCAATCACAGGGTGGTTTCGACCCTACTCAATCAAGCCCTGGAGACGGCAAATCATGCCGTTATCAAATCGGTGGTGAAAAACACATCCCTTCCCGTCCAGTTCCTTCTGAAAATCGCCCGTGAGGGCTCCACACGGGCGCTGGGGATGCTTCTCAGGGAGGAGAGCAAACTGGTGGCTTATCCCGAGATCCTCGAGGTCATGCGGAAAAATACCCACCTTACCCCCCAGATGGTACGGCGCATCGAGTCGATCCGCCAACGGTATGCGGACCGCAATCTACCCGAGGACATACCCCGTCATCCGGTGATTCAGGAAGTGATCCGGGAGGTGGAACGCGGCGGAGCGGCCGAAGGGTCCTCGAGCACCCGGGACGATGACGCCGGGATCGGCCGGCGACTGGAAGATACGCTGCAAAGAATCAACAGCCTGTCGATGGGGGAGAGGATCAAACTGGCGTTCCATGCCCATAAGATGGAAAGACTGATCCTGGCCCGTGATCCAAATCAAATCGTCCTGGCGGCACTGATCGAAAATCCAGAGATGACGGAGGGAGAAGTCATCTCCCTTCTGCATGCCCAAACCACCGGCAGAGAAATCGTGTACCAGATTTCCCAACTCGGGAAATGGCGGAGAATGCGGCGGGTGGTGAAGGCGCTGGTGTCCAATCCCAAGCTGCCGCTCAAGATTTCACTGGCCCTTGTTTCCCGCCTCACACCCGAAGACATGGGAGATGTTCTCCAGAGCGAAACCGTTCTGCCCGATGTACGCGACGCGGTGGAACAAGCGCTTCATCGATCTTGACGCCTGCAGAAGGACCCGATGTTGAAAAAAAGTTAATATTAAACTATATATGTGTTTGACGGTGTGCAAGAGAGGTGATTGTCATGAAACGAAACCTATGGCTTTTCATGGGCAGTGTGGTCGCCGCGGTGCTTCTTTTCCAACTCATATATTCGCACCGCATCACGGCGGGCGGAGGAGATGACGCGATGAAACAGGAAGGAAACAAGGCCGACATGAAAGAGATATACGACGCTGTTCAAAGGAAGATCGTCTGGCTGGAGGCGGTGAAAAAGAGCGACGAGGAATGGCGGAAAGAGCTGACACCGATGCAGTTCGAGGTCACACGCCGACAGGGAACGGAGCGGGCCTTTTCGGGTGAGTACTACCGCAACCAGCGCCCGGGGCTGTACCGTTGTGTGGCGTGCGGCACCGACCTGTTCGAATCGGCTGTCAAATACGATTCCGGCTCAGGATGGCCCAGCTTCTGGCAGCCGGTCTCGGAAAAAAACGTGATGCTTCGAGCGGACCACAGGCTGCTCAGCGAACGTACCGAGGTCGTCTGTGCACGCTGCGGTGCACACCTCGGGCATGTGTTCGATGATGGTCCCGACCCAACGGGGAAGCGCTTCTGCATCAACTCGGCCGCCCTCGCATTCACGGACGAGGAGGCATTGACCGAGGAACGTCACGCAGTGGAAGTCGAGCAGACGGCCGCGGTCGACACGCAGCAGGCCACCTTTGCCGCGGGTTGCTTCTGGGGCATCGAGGTCAAGTTTGCCGCGGTAGAGGGTGTGCTCACCACCGCCGTGGGATACATGGGGGGCAACACCGCGGATCCGACCTATCCGCAGGTCTGCACGGGTGATACCGGACACGCCGAGGTCGTTCATTTAACCTACGATCCGTCCAGGGTCAGCTACGAGAAACTGCTGGAGGTCTTCTTCGACGCCCACGATCCGACCACCCTGAACCGCCAGGGACCGGACATCGGCAGCCAGTACCGCTCCGCCGTCTTCTTCCACAACGAAGCGCAGAGGCGATCCGCCGAGACGCTGAAACAGCAACTGCAAAAGAGTGGCCGGTTCAAGAAACCCATCGTCACGGAGATTACGCCCGCGTCGTCCTTCTACCGGGCCGAGGAGTACCATCAGAGGTACCTCGAGAAGCGGGGTTTACAGGTTTGCCGTCCGGAATGAGCGACGATGCTTGTCCGTTTACCTGGGTTGGATTCTCCTGGATCTACTCCAGAATTAGCCAGGAAAACCACAGCGGATGGTTCTCTTTGTACCAGGTCAGTATCTCTTTCAGTTGACGCTGGTTTTCCATCGAGATCACCTCGGCCGGTATGCGTTCGAACACGACCTTGATCTTCTCGCTGGGCAAGAACTCCAAGGCCTCCGAGCAGAGGGTCTGCAACTCGTTGCGGATCCGACCGGAATCGGAGATCTTGACGGCCCGGGTACGAAAATCCTCTCCGGCGAAGAAGCGTATCAACAGGGGATTGAAAACCAGGCGGCTCGGTTTCAGGGGTTCTTTCAACCTCAGGGTGAAGCAGATCACCTTCTGCCCCCGCGAGGAGGCCAGCCGGGTGGTCACCCGGTAGATCCCCTTTCCGACTTCCTCTACGCCGGGAAGACCGGAGTAGGGGTCATCGCACATGAAACCCGAGACCGCCAGCAGCCGCCATGTTTTCTCCGGAAAGAACCGATCCGCCTCGATCGAGCGACTGCCCGCAGGCATGCCCGCGTCGACGGCTTCGAGTACCATTTGCCGGTATCTCTCTATCATCTCCTCTCCGACGTCGTCTGGAAGCCGTTCCTTGAGATCTGCGGCGAACCCTGAGGCATTCGGATCCTGGGCCATGAGTCGCCACTCGATATCGTATGAGAGTTTGAAACTGGAGGAGAAGAGGCTGAGAAAGGCGCGGGCGCCCACGAGCGGGTAAAGAGAAGCGGCCTGCATGGCTTCGGCAGACGCCGCATATCCATCGCACAGAAACAGGTGGCGCTTGCCGCTCCCGTCGGTCCAGGTCCGCGTGTGGTAGGTGGGCGCGTAGGTTCCTGACTCGGTGAAGGCCGACATGCCGTTTGGCATCAGCCATCCGTCTTCGATGAGGTCGACTCCGAGGTCCTGCCACGCCTGCCACAGCGTTCCGATCCGTTTCTCACGGCTCTTGCCGCGCAGAGTCCAGACGTGGATGTGCTTCCGTTCGATCCCGGGATAGGCCGTTTCGATGGCCTTCAGGACCAGGGACCGGGGGGTGTGGTAGTCGATCAGAATCGATTCATCGGCCGCGGCGTCGACCACGGCCTCGGGCAGGATCAGGGTGCCCATGTAGCCTTCGTAGGGTTTGGATATGATGAGCGGCTGGTTGAAGAGGTGGAGTACGGTCATCGGTCCGGTCTCGGCGCCCTTGGCGAAACGGGAGGTGTTTTCCAGGGTGTCGATGGCCGCTCCCCATATCGTAATTCGGGCCTCTCTGAGTTGATCGTAGAAATCGAGCCAGGTGAAGTCCGGGTCGTTTAAAAGCCGGTGTACCCGTTTGTCCACCCACTGGGCCACCTCCGGCCTGGCGTACACGCGTCCGAAACCCAACTGGGGATTCGCTCCCATTTCCGGACTCTCGCCGGCCTTGGGCATCAGTCCCTCTCCGAGGCAAACCAGGATGGCATGGTTTTCCGGAAGCTGACGGGAGAGATACCAGAGGCTCTCGCTCATCACGTATGCCGAGATGGCGTCAGCTTCCTTTTTCACCTGGTTCAATCCGGGCTTGTCCAGGCCGGCACCCTCACCGTAACGGCCGAAGAGCCGGGTGCCCAAAGCCGTCACCGCTCCCGTGAGAGCGAAGAGACTCTCCATGCGGGAGTTCAGGAACGACAGTTGCCGCAAGGGTTCGTGGCCGGACGTGCCGTCCAGGTTGAGGTAGGACACCTCGACGTCTTCCAGCCAGAGGTGAAACCGCTCCAGCAGGGCGCGGGTATCGAACGCCCACTGGGCCACAGTGTCGCGCTTCTTCTGATCTCCGTTTTTCATGTCAATCTCTCCTGTCTGCATGGTTTGGAACCGAGAGAACATTGTAGGAAAGAATTCCTGGAAATGTCAAGCAACGACGGTGCCATCAGATCGGGGGGCCATGCGTTGAGGAAACTGTGGGTTGGGGCTTCGTCGAACTCCGCCGCTTCGACCTCTCCCGTAATCTCCTGACGTTCGCTGTCAAACACATTCCCTGTTGCATTCGACCGGGGTTTCTTTTACAATGTAGCGATCCACCCAAACGGAGACATCCATGAGTGAAGACGTCCGTGTCCGCTTTGCCCCGTCACCCACGGGCTATCTCCACGTGGGCGGAGCACGCACCGCGTTGTTCAACCACCTGTTCGCACGCCATCACGGCGGCAGGTTCATCCTGCGTATCGAGGACACCGACCGCAAGCGGTTTCAGCAGGCCGCCCTGGAGGAGATCTTTCACAGCCTGGAGTGGCTCGGGCTGGAATGGGACGAGGGACCGGATCGGGGCGGGGATCTGGGACCCTATTTCCAGTCCGAGCGTCGCGATCTCTACGAAAAACACGCCCGCGAACTGATCGAGAACGATCTGGCATATCCCTGTTTCTGCACCCCCGAAAGACTCCAAGCCCTGCGCAAGGCGCAGGAAAAGACCCAGGGAGCCTCGGTCTCCGGCTACGACCGTCTCTGCCGTGACCTGACACCAGAGGAACGCGCCCGACGAATGGGGGAAAACCGCTCTTACGTCGTCCGTTTCAAGATTCCCGAAGGCCGCCGCATCCCCTTTCATGATATGATCCGCGGCGACATCCTCTATGAATCCGACGTGCTTGATGATTTCGTCATCCTGAAATCGGACGGGTTTCCTACCTACCACCTGGCCAACGTGGTGGACGACCACCTGATGAACATTACCCACATCATGCGCGGGGACGAGTGGATCTCGTCGGCCCCTCGCCACGTCCTGCTCTATGAGGCCTTCGGCTGGGAGGCGCCCGCTCTGGCCCACCTGCCCGTTATCCTGGCACCCGGTGGAGGCAAGCTCTCGAAGCGGCATGGCGCCGCTTCGGTCATGGATTACCGCAGACGGGGTATTCTGCCGCAGGCCCTGGTCAATTTTCTCGTTCTGCTGGGATGGGCGCCGGGCGGAGACACCGAACTCATGACGCGAGAAGAGATGGTCGAACGCTTCACCCTGGACCGGGTGACGGCCAAGGCCTCGGTCTTCGACGAGGAGAAGCTCGATTGGATGAACGGGCAGTACTTGCGCCGTGAGAACGTGGCCACTCTGAGAGGACCGGTTGTGCAGCGCCTGAAGGAGAAAGGCGTGATCGAAAACGATATCGAAGAATCTTATATGAACCGCGTCATCCTCCTGCTGCGTGAACGGTCCCGTCGCATCACGGATATCGCCGACCAGGCGGAATATTTTTTCCATGATCCTGCATCCTACGATCCCCATGCGGCCCGAAAGCACTTCCGCGAAGATACGGCGGGACGGCTCGAACACCTGGTGCATCGGCTCGACACTTTGCCCGATTTCACCGCGGACTCCCTGGAAGATCTCTACAGGACCACCGCGGAGTCCCTGAACCTTTCGGCCGGGAAACTGATCCATCCCACGCGCCTGGCGATCAGCGGCGTTCCCGCCGGACCGGGTCTGTTCGAGCTGATGGAAGTGCTGGCCCGGGACCGGGTCGTCCGCCGGTTGCGGCGGGCCATCGTCTGGATGAATGACAAAGAGAACGAAGATAGAGGAGCCTAAGGCATGTCTGACAATGAAACCTCCAAACGCGGCCATTTCATTCAGGAGATCATAGAGGCTGACCTCGAGACCGGGAAATACGGGGGCCGGGTGCACACGCGGTTTCCTCCCGAACCCAACGGTTACCTGCACATCGGTCACGCCAAATCGATCTGTCTGAACTTCGGTCTCGCGGAACGATACGGCGGGCTCTGCAACCTGCGCTTCGACGACACCAATCCCGTGAAGGAGGAAGAGGAGTATGTGGCCTCCATCCTGCAAGACGTCCGCTGGCTGGGCTTCGACTGGGGCGACAGGCTCTACTACGCCTCCGACTACTTCCGGCAGATGTTCGATTATGCCGTCCAGTTGATCCAGGCGGGGCGGGCCTATGTGGATGATCTCACTTCAGATCAGATACGGGAATACCGAGGCACCCTGACCGAGCCGGGCCGCGAGAGTCCCTATCGGGACCGACCCGTGGAAGAAAACCTGGACCTCTTCCTGAGGATGAAATCCGGCGAGTTTCCCGATGGATCCAAGGTGTTGCGGGCCAAGATCGACATGGCCTCGCCCAACCTCAACATGAGGGATCCCGTGATGTACCGCATTCTTCATGCCGCCCACCACCGCACCGGGAACGACTGGTGCATTTATCCCATGTACGACTGGGCCCATGGTCTGGAGGATTCGATCGAACAAATCACCCATTCCATATGCACCCTGGAGTTCGAGGATCACCGCCCCCTGTACGACTGGTTCCTGATTCAACTCGGTGTGTACCGGCCCCAGCAGATCGAGTTTGCCCGTCTCAACCTGAGCGATACCGTGTTGAGCAAACGGAAACTGCTGCAACTCGTCGCCGACAAGCATGTTTCGGGCTGGAACGATCCACGTATGCCCACGATCAGCGGCCTGCGCCGGAGGGGTTTCACACCGGAGTCCATTCGTCGCTTCTCCGAGGTGATCGGGGTGGCCAAACGGGAAAGCGTCGTGGATTACGCCCTTCTGGAACACTGCCTGCGTGAGGACCTGAACCGGCGGGCCCCCCGGGTCATGGCCGTCCTGGAACCCCTCAAGGTGGTCATCGACAACTATCCCGAAGGCCGGGTGGAATGGCTGGAAGCCGAGAACAATCCCGAGGATACCGGCATGGGCAACCGGGAGATTCCGTTTTCAAGAGAGATTTATATCGAAAAAGACGACTTCAGGGAAGATCCGCCCAGGAAGTACTTCCGCCTCTCACCGGGCCGGGAGATCCGGCTGAAACACGCCTACTACATCACCTGCGTCCGGGTGGTCAAGGACGAGAAGACGGGGGAGGTCGCGCGCCTGCACTGTACGTACGACCCGGCGAGCCGCGGGGGCTGGACCGAGGACGGCCGCAAGGTGCGGGGCACATCCCACTGGGTGTCGGCGGCCCATGGCGTGGCGGCCCAGGTGCGTCTATACGAAAAGCTATTCAAGATACCCGAAGGCGGTACGGAATCCGAAGACAGGGACTTTCGTTCTCTGCTGAATCCTGATTCACTGCGCATCCTCGAGGGCTGCATCGTGGAACCGGGTCTCGGGAACACCCGACCGGGAGACCGTTTTCAATTTCTGCGCCAGGGCTATTTCTGCGTCGACGAGACCAGCAGGGACGGCAGATTGGTATTCAACCGCACCGCCACCCTTCGGGACACATGGGCGAAGATCGAGAAAAAGCAGGACGGAACCTGAGCCTGCGGGGTCGCCCGATCAGCGGAGGACCTCGTCCCTTCGAGGATGCGAGGCGAAAAACTCCCATATGAGTCGGCTGGCCTGCACACCGGCCATGGGATCACGCGACGGACGCCGCCAGTTTCCCACCGGGGTTCCCGGCCAGGTGTGGCCGCCCCCGTCGATCGTATGGAGAACCACCTCACAGCCATCACGGGTGTTTCGATAGATCTCGGTTCGCCCGCCGCGCATCGGCCTGCGATCCGGCGTCGGCGAGCAGTTTAGCCTGTCGATCCAGAATGCAATGGTATCGGCCACCGACGTGTGCACCGGCGCCTCTCCCGGCCCGTGCCGGAAGAGCCCCATCGATGAGGTACCGCCCTCGTAGGGCACAAGGCGGTCGGCCGTGCCGTGAAACATGATCAGGGACAACGGCGTTCCGGGATCCGGGAGTCCCGGCGGCAGGGTACCGGCGATGGCGGCGAAGGCCGCTATTTTCGCCGACAGCTCGGCCCCGAGACGATGGGCGAGCATCGCGCCGTTGGATATGCCGACGACGAATACCCGCCCGGGATCGACGGCTTGCTCTTCCAAGAGGGTATCGATCAAGCGGGCGATGAACCCGACGTCATCGACCCCGTTGTCCTTGGCGAAACCGCAGCAGTGGCCGGCGTTCCAGCTCAGGACACGGTTTTTCCGTCCCGTACCCACGGGGTAGGCCGCCAGGAAGCCATGGCGGTCGGCCAAACCGTTCAGCCCGCTGAGACGCATCACGCTGCGGGCGCCCCCGCCGGCACCATGGAGGGCGATGACCAGAGGCACCAACTCGCCGCCCGGCCCGCGCTTCGCCTCCGGCACGACCAGTTCGTATTCGCGTGTCACACCCTCCACGTCGATGAATGCGTGTCGCGTGGTCATCCCGTTCAACATACCACAACCCCCCGGGCATCACAACCGGTGCGGTATCGTCCCCTTTGGGGTGAAGGTTGTTGCATGTTCACGGACGTTCTCCTACAATAATAGCGGATGGTATCACATGAAAGAGGCACTCAGGAAGTACGTTAAGAAGAAGATCGTGGTCGATACCCGGACCTCCTGGATTTATATCGGCACCCTGGAAGAGGTTCTCGACGACTGCATCGTTCTGACCGAGGTCGATGTCCACGACAACACCGATGTCAGCACGACCAAAGAGATCTATATCCTGGAGAGCAGGAAGTCGGGGATCAAGAGCAACCGTGACCGGACCTATATCTCCCTCGATCACCTGGTGAGCTTCTCGGCCCTCGATGACGTGAAGCATTTCTGAGGCGGAGAATCGGATTTCAGCCGGCGGGTTCTCGGTGGATCAAGCGGTCGAGAATCAACCCGTAGAACGCGTCGCGTTCACCGGACTGGAAAAACCATCCCAGGTGGCACCGACACCCGCCGCAGAGGGCGAAATTCCAGAGAAAACCGGTGAACCAGGTGTGTTCCTCTGTGGGTAAGCCACGGACCAGGCAGCCCGGAGCGGCCGCATAACATCCGATTCGGAACACGATCCCCGCGGGATTCTTGAAGGTGTGGGCGAAACGTCCCCGACGATGCATCCTCTGGCGGTCGTCCGTCACCGTGTGGCCGCATGCGGCGCACAGAACGCCCTCGAGGGATTTCTCGGCGACTTCCGCTTCCCTTCGGGGACCCTGGGATGGCCGAGAACCCGGGATGCCGGAGGTGTCGCGGAGACTGTGTCGCCCGATCCCGTTCACCATGCCGAACCCCCTTCATGATAATCCAGGCGCGACCGTTTTTCAACCCGTCTCTGGCATTGACAAACGCCGGGCCAGAACCTAGAATGAAGGCAGGAGGTGCCATGAAAGCCAAAGCGTTTCTCATCCTCTTTCCCCTCATCATGACGCTCGTTGGACCAACCGCCGCCGAGGAAGCCATCTCCCTTGAGCAGCCGACGGCCTTCTGGTACGCAGCCATGGCCTTCTCGGGCGGCTACGACCAAATGGCGGGCAACATCCAGACGTTCGTGCAAGAGTTTTTCAAGCAAGGCCTGGCGCCCAGGGGGGCGCTTCTGGGTGTCTATTACAACGATCTTCGACAGGTGAAACAGGAGGATCTGAAATGGGCCATCGCGTTTCCCATAGCGGCCGAGGCGGCGGTGACCCCCCCCCTGGTGAAGGAGGAATTCAAGGCATGCCGCGCCGTTACCTGTCTGCACGTCGGCCCCTATGCAGATCTCGGCAAATCCTACGACCGGGTGTTCGCGTACCTCGAGGCGAAGGGACTTCAGGTCCGGTGGCCCGTGTTTGATCATTACCTCGACAACCCGATGCAGGTGAAGCCCGAGGCGCTGCGGACACGCATCGTGGTCCCGGTAATCGACTAGCCAGCTTCAATCGTGGACGCCGATCCCCGATATTTCGTGCGCCATCTGGGCATGGCGACCCCGCCCATGTTCGAGTGCCTGTGTTGTCTCGACCGGTGCAGTTTTTTGAACAAGCCGTTCTGGGGCCGTCTCCAAGAGGCGAGGGATTGAACCCATGACCGCTGTATCGAGGTGTTGTCACACGGTCGAAAGCACATTCCGGAGAGGGGACCGATGAGGGAGAGGAAACGCAGAACAGGCCTGAACCGTCGCCAGTTCATGAAGGCCGCCGGCTTGGCCGGGGCGACGCTGGGAGGCGCCGGCCTGGGGTTTTCCGGCCTGCAGGCCGGGAAGGATCCCCGGGCGTACAGTGGCTGGGTCGACCACCAGGGGTCCGTTGAGAATTTCGCTCGAGAACGGTTCGCGGTTTCCGGACCGGTGCACGAAAAGGTGGGTCCCACCAGGCGGGTGGACGCCCGCACCGAGGTGATCTTTTCACGCTTCTATTCGTTGATGAACCAGTGGAAGGACGACGCCGGGCTGGAGAGTCTCGATCCGCTGTTGCAGTCATATTACAACCGGTTTCCCAAGGACCTCGAAACCGACCTGGCATTGCGGCGAAAGATCTATCCGTCCCGCATCCTGGACCAGAAGAAATACGGAAAACGTTACGTGCTCGCAACCGCATGGTCCAAGGCCATGGGCGCGGTCACTCCGCCACCGATTTCGAATCCGCCCGAGATCTCCGATTTTCCCGGAGGAACCCGTTTTGGCGAACCCAGTACGCCGTACAAGATGAAGGCGGATACCGCAACCACGAAACTCATTAAAAAGATCGCCCACGAATTCGGAGCCACGCTGGTGGGCATCGCCGAATTGAATCCCGACTGGGTGTATCAATACCCCATGCGGGGTCGAGGCCTTGAGGTGGACACGCCGCTGACCGTACCGTCACACTGGACCTTCGCAATCGTGGTGGGAGTCCCGATGTCCTGGGATCCGCTGCTGGCCAATCCGGGGTACGGCACGTCCAACGACGCCTACTCGCGTGTACGCATCGTGGCCTACCGCCTCGCATCGTTCATTCGCCAGCTGGGCTACGCGGCCCGCCCGCACACCCCCGGCATGGAATTCGACCTGGTGGTCCCGCCGATCATGGTCGATGCGGGACTCGGGGAGCAGGGACGGCACGGCGTGGTCATCACTCCCGAGCTGGGGGCCAACGTACGACCGGCCGTGGTCACCACGAACATTCCTCTGCGGCCCGACAAACCCATTCGCTTCGGTGTGCAGCAGTTTTGCCGTCATTGCACACGATGCGCGGACAACTGCCCGAGCGGTGCGATCGGTCGGGGTGGAAAACAGGTGGTACGCGGGTATCGACGTTATCAGATCGACATATCCCGGTGCCACAACTTCTGGTATTCCCACCTGGGAAACCTCGGATGTCATGTGTGTATCGCCGTTTGCCCCTACACCAAGAAGGCCAACTGGCTGCACCGAAGCGCCCTGGAGATCAACACGGCCGATCCCACGGGACTTTCTTCCGGCATACTGCGCCTGTTCCAGAAATGGTTCTATCCCGGACCCTCTCCGGATCACTACGCCATCCCTCTGCTGGGCGGAAAAAACACGTCCTACCGTCCAGCCCCGTGGTGGCTGCGGGCCGAGGATTTCATCGACTTTTAACCGCGATGCGATGCGAATCCGACCAGCAGGCGTTTCATTTTTCAAATACGCGGAACCTGCGGTGTTTTCATCCGTTTCTTAAGATGAATCCCCACCGCAAAGAGGTCACCATGGGCATGGGACCCTAAACAAGATGAGGAGCGTTCGCATGAAATCTTTAAGAAAGGTAATCGGATTGCTGATCATTCTGCTTTTCGGGCTGCCGACCCTGTTCGGAATCATATGGGCGGTCGGCCTGACACGGGCCGCCGTGTCACCCGAACTGCTGTCAGACATGCCGCAGGAGGTCATCGAGCAGGTCCCCGCCATTGTCGAGGATGTGTTCGAGGCCGCGCGCCATGATAACCAGATCGAGGATGTCGAGGCGCGGGAATGGCTGCGGGCAGCCGATCGGGCCGGCATCTCCCCGCGCCAGCTGCTGGAAGACAGCGGAATCGGAAGCTGGCTCAGAAAGGAACTCTGGGACACGACAACCGAAATCGGGCAGATTCTGCGGGGGGAGATCGATTACAAGTCGGTATTCCTGGACTTCCGTCCGTTGAAGGAGGCGTTTCGCCACGAGACCATGGCCCGAGCCTTCGAGCAAGTCGTGGAAAATCTACCACCCTGCGACCCGGATCAGACAGAAATCTGGAAACGGAACGCCTCGTTCGAGGACTTTGCGGAGGAACTGCCTCCCTGCCGGCCGGAGGGTGAAGCCGTACGTGCGGCCTGGGGCCAGGTGGTCACGGAAATCACCCGTGACATACCCGATGAGGTGGAGATATTCGAGGACTTCGAAGGATTTCCCCGAGGCATCCCCGTGTCCAAGACCGTCATCTCCCTGACCTATCTGCTGTTCATCATTCCGGCTGCATTTATTCTGATCGGGTCGTTGATCGCGGCCACCTCCAAAAACAGTTTCTTCCGCTGGAGCGGCATTTCAACCCTCTTGGGTGCTCTGCCGGCCCTGGGGCTGGCCCTGCTCGCCCGCCAGATCCCACCGTATTACATGAACCACGTCTCACATCCCCACTGGTGGGACAACTGGCAGTATTCGGGGGATGTGCCTGTGGCGGTCCTGGATCGTCTGAGCGGCGTGTTCGGGATCATCCTCGACAACCTGTTCACACCGGTGGTCGCCGTGGCCGGCGCCGTTTGCGTGGTGGGCATCATCCTGTTCGCCCTCTCCTTCGCTTTCACACAAGATCCCGGCCGAACCCAGGGTTCTTCGACACCGTCCCCATCCACTCCCGCAAAGACCCCGGAAAAAGAGTAGCGCCGGTATTCAAGGGTTGTTATACGGTCCGCGCTGACCGGGTCTGGAATCGAGTCACGGTGCCAGGCGGCCGGAGGAGGGCAGACGTTCCCGGCGCGCACGGGCGATCAACCCCTTCTGGGGTTTCTCTTCGCTGTGCACCTCTATTTCGTCGAGACAAAGGTCCCATTCCGGAAGCACGAATTCCGCCCGCCGCACGTAGCGCATCACCTTGAATTCGCCCCAGACGGGAATCCGCGGCACGGCCTTCCCGACAAGCACGATACGATGGTCGTCTCCCATGTTCAATCGGTAGGACACCCTGAACGGGGCTTCCTGTTTGAAGGGCTTCAACTTTTCCATGACTCGGGCCGCCAGCCGGGCCACCTCGTTCAATCGGTCCGTTAGATCCAGGGGAGGGCTCAACCAGGCGGTTTTTTGTTTTGGAATCCAGCCCCTGCGTGGACGCTGACCGTCGGGCAGCAGGGGATGGTCGAACCCCTTGATCAACGCCGTCAGAATTTCGTACACGTTGAAATCCACGTTCAACACTTCGGGGTCATATTGAAAACGCACGTCGAACGCGGCATGGGCATCCTGGTGACGGCCGTCGTCCCGTCGGAAGAAACGAAGGGATTCGGGTTCGTTGGGAAAGATCTTGAACAGAAAAACCTTGTTTCTCTGGATATAAGGGGCGTAATAGGGTGCCACCGTTTCGATGCGTGCCAGTCTGTCTTCGGCCACCCGCTCTGCGTCATGGAGATCTTCGGCGCAGGCGAGTGCCATCAGGACGCGTCCCGTGAATCCCGATGTCCGCATCATGTGTCCCGGACCGTTGGGGGAGTGGTAATACAACTTCACGCCCGCCTCCCCCCCTTTGCTGGAAAACAGGTTCACGGAAGCGCTGGATTCGTAGTAGACCCGGTAGGGGAACAGGAGCAGGATGTGACCGTGACTGGATCCCTGGAGATGATAGGAGAAACGGTAGTCCGCGGCGGCGGGTCGACCACGCCCGGTCAGGGGAAACGCGGCGAGGAGCAGGATGACAGCGGGGAGTGTCCGATTCATTCACCGGGTCTCTTCTGGGGCATCGAGAAGACAATACCGTATTCGCCGGCCTGGTCGGAGTCGGGTTCCGTCTCGGCCGCCGCCTCTTCCTCACCTGAAAACTCGAACACCACCACCGTGATGTTGTCGTATCCGCCGGCCTTGTTGGCCTTGCGGACCAGGTCCTTGCAGATCTGCTGCTTGGATTTGGTCTGTATCAGGGTGCTGAAGATATCGTCGTCGGCCACGGCATCCCAGAGACCGTCTGTACACAGCAGAACACGGTCGCCGGGTTTGAGGGGATGCTGTCCGTATCCGGGACTGATCTCTATCGGTGCGCCGAGGGCCTGGCTCAGGTGATTTTTTATGCTGCTGGTGCGAATCTCCTCGAGGGTCATCCTACCCGCCTTCACCAGTTCCATGACGTAGGTGTGATCGACGGTGAGCAGGTTTATCCTGGAGCCGTCCGTGTGATAGGCCCGGGAATCACCGACGTGACCGATATGAATGGAATCGGCGTCCACCACGCCCACCACGATGGTACATCCCATTCCAGAATAGCTGGGAATGTGACGGGCCATGTCACGGACCTGGTTGTGGGCCTTCTTGATGCCTTCAATGATCTCCGACCGGATTCGTTCGGGATCGTTGCGGATCTGCGTGAGCAACTGGGGGGTGAAGTGCGCGTCCACGGTCTTGGTGGCGTTCAGGCTGGCGATCTCGCCTGCATTGTGCCCACCCATACCGTCGGAGACGATGA
>Ga0180434_10003763_pt1 | contig 19086 bp, 30 predicted proteins | sample SS_ome_7_FD_132453 | JGI IMG/M metagenome (GOLD analysis project Ga0180434, IMG submission 132453) | Hypersaline lake sediment archaeal communities from the Salton Sea, California, USA - SS_1_D_2 metaG | ecosystem: Environmental > Aquatic > Non-marine Saline and Alkaline > Hypersaline >...
GCCACGCCCGTTGCTCCACCAACCACACCTCAGCACGTTCTATGGCATGGCTTCTCGTAGGCAAATCCTCCTTCCATGTCCGGATGAGTGCCTTCCTAACCGGCCAGTGGCTTGGCTAGATCATCGGAGTACGCTGGTTCGGCTTCCATGCCGCAAGTGCTATCCATAAAAAATCCCTGCCATTGTTATACACCATTGATGGCAGGGATGGAAAGGCTTACTGTGATAGCAATCCTAGCGACGGCGTGTACGGACGCCCCGCGGACGGCGGGTATCGACCGGAGGCTCCGAAGGAGGGAGCTCGTCGGCCTGATCGTTGTAGTACCGTGTCGTCGTATTGCCGTGCTCGATGAATACACCGGCCTGGTTGATCCGGATGGCCGAGGAACCCGATCGCAGGACGATCTCCGGCGCCTCGATCTCGATGGGCTCCGACGACCGTGTGTTGACACGTTCGATCGGCATCTCGCTCGGCTCGAATGTGAACCCGCCGGTGTTCGGAACAGCGTCAATGTTGGTTACCGAGTGCGGATTGTCTGTCGGGTTCTCTCGACGCCATGTCCGGATGGCTTCTTCACCTTGCTCCGCGATGTGTACGGGCACGTCCGTATCGACAGAGCGGTCAAGCGTACCGTCGAGGTCAGGCATGATCCGCCGGAAGAAGCCATCTTCCCGCATGCGAGTACGGGTGAAATCGTTGATGGCGTCGATGGCGTCCTGTTCCATCTCGGGATCGTTCAGCGCGTCGAAGAGCTCTTGGACTGCCGTCTCGGTCGAGGTGTCCGGCTCTTCATCCGGAACCTGCGACGCGGCGGCCATCGCCTCGCCCTCGCTCTGAAGCTCCCGGCCAGCTTCGAACGCCACACGGTCAGCGGGCGTCGTCACGCGGCTGATGTCGGTGAAACGGAAGGTGCGATCTTCGACGTTGAGATCGCCGCGGACGGAGACCGGCCACTGTCGTGTACGGGTCAGCTCATCACGTTCGGTCTGTACGGCTGTGGCAGCTGTGCGAAGTTCTTCGTGCAGCCGTGTCAGCAGAGCGTAGTCGTCGTTGAGTGCCGTGACCGTGATGTAGAGATCGTCGAGGGCAGCGAAGACTGCGTCGGGAGCGCCATTACGTTCGAGGTGACCGCGTACAGTCTCGTAATTGTCCCACTCCGCGTCGTCGCCGTTGTCGCGTTGCAACCTCGGACGGTAGTCGGGTGACCACTCTTGGAGGTCTACATTGTCGTCGTCTGTAGCCATCGCCTCTCTCCGCGCCTCTTCCCGCAACCGCGCTGATGCAATCTGCCCGTCGATGTCGATGGGCTTGTCGCGGGTGAACCACCCGACGACTCTATCCAGAGTGTTTGGCATCTTCTTCTTTCTTCACTGCTGCTACGACCTTATCAAGGATGTCGCCCTTGATGCACAGCTTGGCGATCGCGAGCTTGTTGCCCGACGTGCGTCGGTCAGCAGCTTCTTCCATGATCGCCTTGTGCAGAGTCGCAGGCATCCGAATTGTCATGACTCGGGTGCCTTCTTCCTTTGCCTCTTCCTCTCCCGGCAGCCTATGGATAATCCGATCCAGAATGTCGCTCATTGTACTGCTCCTCGGGCTGCCAGGATTTCAGCTTCGAACTGGGCCCGTGCTTGTGTTACGATTTCCCAAATGTCTTCGTGGATCTCGTCGATGGTCCGTTCGCGATCGCCGTCGAAGCATTTGACGAGGTGCCAGGACTTGTAAGTGCTGGCATAATCGAGGTAGACCTCACGGACCCAGTACAGGTAATCGGTGTTGTCCTGATGGATATCTGCGGAGTCGTCCCTCACATGTGTTCGTTTGTACGACTGTTCCGCATTCAGGTCAAGGTAGATCACGAGGTCGGGCTTCGGCAGGCCGAGTACCTCGTACTCGACGATCTCGATATCCCGTGCCAAAGGCCGCCAGTTGTCCGGCGCCAGCTTGGCAAGTTTGCTCGCTTGGTGTGCCAAATTCGACGATACGTAGCGATCGCAGACGACGATTGCATGGCAGTGGCCAAGCCAATGAAGAATACTGTCCCGGTTCTCGAACCGGTCGAGTGCGTACAGAAGACTTACGAGGAACGGGTCGTTCGCATCAAGCGGACCGAACCCGCCCCGTAAGTAGTTTTTGATGTGTGGACCAAACTTAGTCCGGTCGTAGTCCGGGAACGCGAAGTGCGCAACGTTCTTATGCACGCGCTTCGCGTCCTCGATACTATCCTCTTCGTAAATTTGGTTTGTTAAGCGCGCAACGAGTTTTTGGACCTGGGTGGCTTTGCCACTACCATCGATCCCTTCCACCGCAATCAACATACTCTGGCTCCCATCGGAAATTCTCGACGGGCACATCCATCAGGACCGTCCCGTCACTCAGCTCGAAGGTGTACGTGAGGTCGTTCACGGCCTCGAGCGTAACAACGGAAGGGACGGTGTTGATCACGTCAACAGTCTCGCCCATTCCAAAACGGAAAGCTACCATGTCGCCCTCAGGCGTCATGACGGCAACTCGACACGGGCGGGTGAAGCTTATTTGCCTCATTTTCGTCCTCCTCCTCCGCGGCTTCGAAGTCGCTGGTGTAGTTCACCGCACGAAGTTCGAGGTTCCCGCGGAAATTGCGGATCAGGTTTACGCATCCAGGGTCTTGGTCAATCTCCCGAACACGATGTAATGGTAAACGCATCAAGCACGCCAGTACCGCCCGGTTGACTTGCTTATGCGAAACGATAACGATCCGCTCTCCTACGTGGTCATGTGCGATCCGTTCTACAAGCTGTATGGCACGAAGCGTGATATCCGTGAAGTCTTCACCGCCAGGATATCCGTAAGTGCCAGGATCTTTGAGGAACGCGGCATGGTTAGCCTCGTCGCCTCGACTGATCTGCTCATAGGTCAGCCCCTCCCACTCTCCCACATCTGCTTCCTCTAGCGACGAGCAAACCGTCAAGGAAGCAAACTCGTTTTCCGCCTCGATTAACGTGGCGGTTTGGACGGCCCTCACCAGCGGGCTTGTGTAGATCGCAGTAACCTCTTTACTGGCGAAGAACCGTCCCAGCATCCGAGCTCTGGCTTTCCCCTTTTCGGAGAGCTCATGGCTCGTTTCCTGTCCAACTAACACGGGGTAGTTGACTTCTTCGTTCGCTGTTTCACAGTGACGCAGAAGGTAGATGATTCCAGAATCATCCATCACCTTGGCTCCCTGGTTGAAACGACATCTCCTTACGAATAAGGTCTGATGCCCACTCCGCATCTGTCTTCTCGACGAACACTGAATCGAAAATGACGTGGCCGACACCAGCTTGCATTAGCTCGGTGATGCCTGCCAGGTCCTTCTCTTCCTCTGTCTCGACGACTGTCGGGTTTCGGACCCCTCGCTGAGAATACACCAGCGTCGGGATCTTGCGACTCACTCTACGAATCCTTGGTAGGTCCTCTGCCTCTGCCACGATTCCGTCGGCGCCGGCATTTACAACCTGACGGGCCGCATTTTCGACGTGTGCTTTTCGGCGGATTCGCATGCCGATGTCGTCCACCAACGTCGCGTCGTCCATCTCGATCGGCAGCATGCTGATCAGTATCTTCGGCCGCTTGACCTTGTACGTCATCAGTTTGCTCGCCTCGGCTGCCTCGATCGCGTTCTCCACTGCAGCCGTGCCAGCCAGCGTGTTTACCGAGATCGCCTTCACGGCGTGGGCGGCGGCCCCATGCACACATTGCCAAATCTCCTTCTTGGTACCCAGTAACTTCAGATCGAGGATCACGTTCGGGATTCCCAGCTCGTAGAAGCACCGGACGCCGTTGGGTCCGTGGGCTAAAAAAAAGTTTGAGCTGATCAGCACCGTCTTGGTGCAACCACGAAAGTCTCGAGCGGTCGATACGGCCCGCTCGAGACTCATGGTATTGACCCAAAGGATGACGCGATCTTGAAACAGCTGTCGCGGTTTCATTCACGGGCTCCAAATTTGTTCTCGAGAACTAATTTGCTTGCAACACTACCTCTGCTGTTAATGATAGCATGGATCGCTGCTTTTTGTCAAGTGGCTTCTTCGGAAGCCGCTTCATCCCCCCTTCGGCGGGATAGATTGACACCTCTAGGGCGTCTTTGCTCGGGTTCTGGGCTAGGATTTGCCCAGTCTTCGGCGGTCGCCGCCGGAACCTCGCCGCCGACGGAGCCGGAGTTAGATGTCGGCGGGTTGGCCGAGCTGTATCGCAGAGTCCGTCCCTCGATATTGAGATGCGGACCCGGCCCGGGATTATCACCGGTGATGAGGTGGGGCGGAAGTCCCAGTCCACTCATCATCTCTTGTGCGATACGGTTCTGATCCTCCCGCATGGCATCGAGCTGCGCCATCGTAATGAAGGAGGGGTCGTCGACCTGCGGGGCTTCGGCTATGCGTCGCTGCTCCGCCTCGTACGCCTCTCTTTCCCGCCGTTCCCGCTGCATCGCATCGAGCAGCAGTTGTTCGAGGCGGCCGACATCCTGATTTCGGTCTTCATCCCAGAGCCGATCACGGATGATGCCGAACACCTCCGCCCACCGCATGCTACCCATCCCTTCGATGAAGTCGCGAATGGCCCGGCCATAGAGGACATCGATACGGATCTGTTCGATCTCGTCCGACGATATCGCTGCGAAGTCGCCGGATTGGTTCTCCCGCACCGGTAGCGGATCGGACGGGCTGCGGTCCATGAACCGCCGCATGTCCTCCTCTGTAACGACAGGATCTCCGCGAGGCCCGTAGGCCCGCCGAAATTCGTCCTCTGCTGCCGCGGTGACGGCAGGGTCCGGCGTCGGATCGTCTGGGAAGGCACGCGCAGCCATCTCGCTGTGGATGTCCCGCCACGACATCTCCAATTCAACTTCCCTCGGGTCCAGTCCTTCTGCCACAGGATGCACAATCACCTGTCCGTGGGCAAAGAACACGGCCAGCGGCTCGTGTCCGGCAGCGAACTCAAAGAGGACGGAATTATGCCGCACGTTGACGACACGGCACATACCATAAACAACGGCGTTACGAGACCACTCTTCGGCGATACGCAATGCGTCGATGGCGCGAGTAAACAACTGTGCGCTGGGTGCGTCGTTTCTCAGGACGTCCTCCCAGCCGGAGTCCTGGTATCGGTTCTGGATTTTGTATACAGGCATAATAAAAGGCGGCCAGGTTTCCCTGGCCGCCCTCCAATGTAGCAACGTTCTTACTCTGCTGGCTCGTCCGGTGGCTGGTCCATTAGCTCCGGCATACTCCACGAGTGAACACCATTGTTGATGCATATCTGACTCCAGGTTTCGAAGTCGTCCATGCTGGAAATCAAATTCTCGTCTTTGACCCAGTCAAAGTCAAGTATGTCCTCCTCGGTTTTGATCACGTCGACCGAAGGGTAGATCAGGAAGCGATGAACGACGCCAAGGTGCACCTTTCCCACCTTGTTCTCGTCATCGTTGATCATCCCTACGATGGGCATTTCGAGCAGCCGAGGCAGACGATTGAACAGCAACTCCTCGAGGAGCTCCCGCAGCAACCCTGCCTTGTACAGCGGCCCAGTGACACCACGCATGTCGACGATCTCATTGGTTAGCTCGGTGTCGGCGTCGCACGGATTGATGTGCCCGCCGATGCCGATACTCCGCTTCCCGTGCAGCCGGATCTCTCCTTGGCCAGATCCTCGCCAGTACGCGCCGGTACGGTGCTCGCTTGGCGAGATCTGCTTGCGGATGACGATGTACGGGATCAGCTGTTTCCAGCTGGGATCTTCCTCAGCCGCTTCTCTGTCCATGAACCGCTGATTGGTGTCATCGAACAGTGGCTGGTATCGCTCAACATCACTCGTGAAGCCGTTGAAATGGCCACACTCGTGAAACAATTCGGTCGGAACGACCAGGACTTCCTCGCCCATTTGAACCTCCTAGATGATTCGAATCACCTCTTTGTCGCCGAGTATCGCGGCGTAGTCTGTGAACGACGACGTGTCCGTACCGATGATACGAGACGTCCTCGCTAGGCAGTAGAGATCGATGGCGGCGTCCGCAATGGACGAGTGCCGCATGTCTCGCTTCTTGCCTTTTGCTTGCATCCATTGTGCTCTCCACAGGATGCGATCACCGTATAGCTCCTTGAGCCATTCGACGTTCTTGCGAGCGTCAGTGCAAAGTAAGAACTGGATATCGGGATCGTTGGCGATCTCCATGTCCAGGTGTGCCTTCAGCTTCTTATCGCTGTCGGCTTGTAGATCCCGAAGGTCAGTCCGCCGAACATGCAGTCCGACGACCTCCGAGGGTACGCGGTCCATATAAGCATCGACGACATCAGCAAAGCGTGGCTGTAGTCGCAGCGCTTGAATACGCTGTTTCGCCGCCTCGAGTAAAGCCTCCAGGCTGGCGGTCGTGTGTTTGATGTAGAACTCCGGCGGGCACAGGCCCGAATCACCTTCACGGCAATTGTTGCCGCGGAAGACTCTTGCCTGAGGAAAGGCACGGAAGTTACGCGTGTGCAACACTACACAGCGATGCGGAATGAAGATATCGGAGAAGACGGACATGCATGCCTTCGCCCGCTCCCACAGCACAAACATCGGCCAGCCATGCAGATCGGCGAGCGCGCCTATCCCGGCCCATCCTCGCAGTCGATTGCACAAGCCGTTCTTCTTGACGTGCTGTATGTAACACGGGAAGTCGTAGGTCTTGCTCAGCGTCGGTAGAAGCGACGCTCTACTAGCAGCCTTCTTTCTTCCTTTGTAATATTTTTGTGGGGAAAGGGCTCTTTTGGGACCTTTACGTCGAGGAACTGGCATAGTGGCTCCCAACCTGCGCCGCCGCAGAGGTTATAGGTGAGGATGTCATTCGGCCGATCCTTGAATCGCTCGTTGACCTCGAACATGTGCCTGACAAGCTTGTCACGGTGAAACTTGGGCTGGCCTCCGAAATGAGCAATGCGGCTCACAAGCCAGTCGGGCAGGTCACGTACCGTGTAAATGAACTTGCTGCCAGGATACTCGTCGTCCAGCTCCTTGAAGATCCAAGGAATCGGGCTGTCGCAGAACGCGTCGTACTCCTCGGTGAGGCCAGCCAGCGAGTGCTTGCCTTCCGCTATGTTGGCTTTCCGTACTGCCTCCACACGCTTTACGTCGTGGATGCACGGGTAGCCAAGGATGTAGAGTGCGTTAGTCAGCGACGACGTGCCGGTCTTCGGCAGACCGATGCCAAAGATCAACTGTTTATCCGGTAAAGCGAGCATAGTGCCTCTCTGCGGCCTCCTGAAATCCCTGTAGATCAAGCATGTCGACGTCCCAGCGGTCGGACTTGCGGCCCGACCAGTTCACGCGCGGATCGCCGATGTGGATGGGTGTATATCCTGGCCACGGAACAAGCACGCGTCGATCCTGCGGCCACATGAGGGCCAGTTCAACGTCGTACTTGGCCGCCGTCTTGTGCTCTGGGATCACGACCGGATGCCGGCGATAGTTCCAAAGCTGGAAGAAGCCCTTCACTGCGATGGGGTTCGATGTTGGGCGATGGCCCCACAATCGCGGACCCCTCCCGGTCATCTTGATGGCCGGCAGCGGCTCCAACGGCAGATCGAACCACGACTGGTTGTCGCATGCCCGCGCCCATTCTTCCGCCGTCTGACAGTTCCGCCGACGTACGCCGTAGAAACGACTAGGGTCGAGGTCGTCGTTCAGCGAGTAGTGCGACGGCAAGGGCGGCAGTACGATATCCGCATCGAGCAGCAGGAGCCATTCGATGTACGGTTTCTGGATTTGAAGTACTTCGTTGATGCCTGCGGCCTTGTTGAACGGCGCGTCATCCTTATACCACACGTCTGTCTGATGGCAGACGACGTTGTTATGGTCGCACACCATTGTCGTGAGCATATCATGCGGACTGGTGGCGACTATCACGTTACCGAGTTGTTTGACGGTCGGCAGCGTCACTTGGAGGAAGTCTCCGTATTCGACGCTGACGATGATAGTTGTAAGCGACACTATTTCCTCTTCCTTTTCTTCTTCTTCGGGTGAAGCAGCGAATTTGGACCGTTCATGTCTGGATTGAACCCGGATTCCCGATTCCAGTAGTCACCACGGCCCTCGCCATTAGTTTGACACGTGTCCGGCACGTGTGCAATATGCCAGATGAAAAAGTTACGATTGAGTTGGATTCCGGCCTTCTCGATGTCGTGGATCATGATCCCATCTTCCCAGCCGTAGCCCTTACAGTCCTCGTTGTACCGGACCTTGGCCCAGTTGTACGCAGTCATGGTGAGCGTACCGCGGGCACCTGGTTGTGGCTCGTACTTCCAGCGACGTTCTGGGTAGTTCGCGGACATCAGGTACAGGCAGTCCATGCACTCCCGCGGCTGCACACAGCGGAGCCGCTCGAACGTTTCGGGTGGGAAGCAGACATCGACGTCGGTCTTGACGATCACGTCGTGCCCTTGCTTCCGTGCATGCATGATGCCGAAGTTGGACGTCTTGGAGAGGTTGAACACCTCCATCTCCTCGTCGTACACAACAGCCTCTGCGTACGGAGGCAACTTGTACTTCTTGTCGCAGACCACGTACACCTTCACACCGTAGCAGCGGTATATGGCGTCATTCCACTCGAAGTGCTCGTATAGCCTGTGCGTCGGCACCTTGTAGCTGGTGAGTACCACGGCTGTATCCTGCGGCCGAAGCTGATAGTCCATATGCCACTGCCGATGCTGCATCTGCTCCCGGTAGATCTCCGGGCCGAAGTGTTCGACCAGCTCGGTGTGGTGATAGCGACACCGCTTGCAGGCCTCTGGCGCCGTCGTATGGCAGTACTTACCGATCAAGGTGCTCCGGATGCTGTTGCGTTTGGCAATCAGCTGTTTGAGCGGCTCCTTGTGGACGTTACCAATCTCGACCTCGCCCTTCCAGTCCATGCAGCACAGATGCACGTTGCCGTAGTAATCGACGATGAACTCGGCGTACGGCCGCACGCACGGCTTCTTGTTGAACTTGCCACCATCCAGCTCAATCCGTTTGTCGAGGGCGGCCTTCAGGATGGTTACATCCTTGTGGTCCTTCAGCTGTGGAAACTTCTCCCTGGCGTAGTTCGTTACGACGATCTTGTCGAACACGCCCAGCCAGGTGGTACTCTCGTCGAACATCGTGCCGTTCGTCCACAGCACGAACTTCGCGTGCGGCACCTCTTCGCGGACCGCAGTGATGATCTGGAGAATGCGACGCTTCTCCAGCAGCGGCTCGTTGTAGTAGTGGAACCCGACATAGCCGATGAACTCATGCTCCTTGTACGCTTCGATCGCCAGCTCGATGATCTTCTCGTTGGTGAGCGGTGTCGACGTATCCAGGTTGGCATATCGCTCCGGATGTTGATTCGGGCACAGTGCGTGCTTCTCTCCGAGATTACATTCGCGGCAGATCTCGAAGATGAGAAATTGGTTGTATTTCATTTCGATTGCTCCAGCCACGGGATATGGTCGGTGTAATTACCGTCGAAGTCGTATCCGAAGTTCTTCAGGTCCTCCCAGTAGTATCGTGACACTCGCGTCCTGAGATCATCGTCGTAGTATTGTCGGTAGTCAGCGTGCTTGGTGCAGTTTTTGCGTGGCAGCGGTACGAACGTCGTGCCAAGAAAGGACTCCAGCTCTGCCAGATCCTCTTCCAGCCGCTCGAAGCGCAGCACGCGATGCAGCAGAGGTTTGTCGCTGACCGTGTGTATCCACGTCATCGGCACGGTGTGCCGGTCCATACGAAAACGCCCGCACATAACAAGGCGGGCGAACTCGTTGAAGTTGTAGTTCTTGTACGGCCGGTACGCTGGTTGGCCGCTTCGCTTGGCGCGATCCGCCCAGCAGGACACCAGGCGGTCGAATGGGTTGCGTACAACCGTGAACGTGAAGAACTCACTCTCCTCGTTCTCCTGCCGCGTATACAGCACACCGCACGCGTCCCAATACTCGTTCTCGTATATTGGCAGTGCTGACGTGGGCTGCGGCAACCCGTAGCTATCCTTGATGAGGTTCTTCATCGATGTGCTTGCACACTTGGGTGTGCAGGCATAGATCACCTTCAGCCTCTTGCCAAGGCGAATACGAGGCACCCTCAGGTAGTCCTCGTATTTTTGCATCGGTTGAGCCACGGGAATGGCATATCCGGAACCGGTTTTTCTAGGAAGTCGCATATCGATTTCCATATGTAAGGATCGTCGTCACCGTTGCACAGGTCGATGATCAGCAGCGGAACACCACACTCTTCCATAACCGCGCGGTTATGTAGATTATACTGTCGCTTCCAGAGATACTCGTTCGGCCACAGCGAGTTGAACAGCAGCCCGTGTATCGCACACGCCTCAGAACGTCGCTGCGTGTTGGTGAAACGCTCAATCCAGTTGCAGTGCCGCTCGATCGACGCGAACCAATCATCGGCATCCCGGACAGTCAGTATAACACGAATATCCGGGTATGCCGCGATGATCTCCCGAAAGAAGAAGCAGCCGGGCGCGTCGGTAAGGGCCTCAATGTCGTCGAAGACCTTAAACCCGTCCTTTTTTATCTCGTCCACCTTGATACGGGCGGGATGGTAGTCGAGGGCCTTGTAGCCCAGAATCTGCAGTGCTTTACATAAGGAAGTTGTGCCAGTCCGCGGCATCCCCGCTCCCAGAACTTTCAACATCGCCGACCTCACTTTCGAATTTGCGGACATCGTCGGTCAGCGGGAAAGGTCCTTCAGTGGAGTAGTCCACCCGACCCTTCTGGCTCCAGCGATACCACTTCCACTTGGGACGCACACTCGAGGTAAACCCGATGTGCTGACAGACAGCAGGATACATACGGTACACATCGGCACCGCCTTCCCGCATGTACGCACAGAACTTGTTGTCGAAACCTTTGTCGAGGTTGTGGGCGTGCGCCGCCCAGTCTCGAATGGCTGCCACACCCGCAGGCGTGACGTAGTAGCACTGGGCAGTGATGCCCTTCTCCGGGACGAGCGACATGGGGATACGTTTGACCATATCCTCGCGGTTCAACCAGCAACCGGTGATGAGTCCGATCGGACGACTGGACTCTGGGTTGGGATAGTTCTGCGCATCGTAAATGCGGGTGAACCAATCAGCGTTGAAAACTACATCGTCCTGGCACATTATAATGCCGTGTTCGGGTCCGAACATTTCTACCATGAGAGAGAATGCACGGCACGAGGCATTAACCACGCCTTGCGGCGTTACGCCGAGAGGCACGGCCAGAACGCGGCCTTTCAGCCCTTGGGCTACTCGACGAGGTTTGACGTCGTCGAGGCCCATAGCTGACCAACCAGTGCTTGCAGGCACTTGGGTATAGACACTGACCTGTTCGTCGGTGTAGAGATACCGCTGCGTGTTCGGGTCATCCGACGCGTCGTCGAAGACCACGAGCACCTGGTTGGGTGGAAGGTCGGACGCAGATAAGGAACGCAGTGTGATGTCAAGCAGATGGTGACGGTTTCTCGTCACTATGCAAATCGGAACCATCTTCACTCTCCTCTGGCGGCAACATCGCCGGCTGGTACCGTTTGATGGTGTAGCCGCGGCCACGCTCGGGATCATCGAACCAGTCGATCTGGATCAGTGGATCGTCGATGAACTGAGCCAGCAAAACCTTGACGTTTTGCTTGTTGATCATCTCGCCGTACCCGGCGAGCTTGACCGCGCTCATCAACTCGAGCTGGGTGTTTACGTGATCCCACTCCTTCGCTGTCAAACCCATTTGGGTTACTCCTAGAGAACCTTTACGTTCTCCGCCTTGGATCGGCCGCCCTTACCCTCCGCCTCGTCATACTCGACGCGTTGGCCTTCCGTGAGCCCGTCGAAGTCCGACTTTACAGGGAGAGAAGTGCAGTGGAAGAAGATGTCGTTGCCTCCGCCGTCTGGGCGAATGAACCCGAATCCACGTTCCATAACCAGTTTCTTGATAGTACCTTTGGACATTTCATCCTCCATGAACTCAAAAACGCTTAAATCTGGCCGGAAAACGCCGGCCACTCGTGTATTCAGTGTAGCAGGTCACTCATTCTTCTGCAACGTAGCCATCCAGGGCATCTGTGTCGGTTTCGAACATCGTTCCACAGTGGATACAAGTCACTTCGATCGGTACCAATGTTGGGATCAGGTCGTCCTCGTCGGAAATGCCCATGGCTTCGAACAGCTCCGCTCTCTCGTGCTCCTCCACTTCGGGTGTGATTGCCCGGACAAAGTTCTCCTTGCCGCACTCGTCACAGTCGTACATGAAAGCTGCGTGTAGTTCAACCGTTCGCATGACTATTCTCCGATGAGTAGCTTAGTGATATTGAGCATTGCGTGGCAGAGACGCACTGCATGCTCGTTGGCTGCAGTGAGATCTGCGTTGAGCACCTCGCGGTCGACCTGATCTCCTTTCTGTTTGAGTTCCCTGACTAGTTCGTGCAAATCTTCGATGACGCTGTGTGTTGGATGGTGCCGCATATACTCTTCGTATACGGCCTTCAGCTTCGGCTTGTGGGCCGGATTGTGCTGGTACATCCTGACGTTGTGCTCCAATCCTTCCATGCTGTTGGCACAGGAGCGGAGTTCAGCGCCGATCTGTTCTATTCGGTGGAGATACTTGGTTTCCTCACCCATCGTGAATCCCTCACTGCTCTGAGCGCGGCACACTTACGATGCACGCCCTCCATGAAGTTGGCGTGATACATCCGTATATCACTCGGGATGTGCGGCAAGATCGCACCGTAGTTGCCGTTGGCAAGCTGATTGCGAACTTGCCTACGCCGCGGTTTCTGAATATGGCCGATTGTCCAGTACTGCCAGTTCGGCAGCACGTCCCAGCGGACGATATTCTTGTGCTTGTTCAGTATCGCCTGGTCGGAAGGGCCACGGCCTGACGGATACGGCTCCTTGGCGACACGCTCCAGCAGCTCCAGCACGCGTTCATTGCGTCGGGCACAGAAGAAGCCGCTGCACACGTAGTCCGGCCGGCTCTCCTGTTGGAAGAGCATATCTGGATAGCCATCGTCACGGAGACTGGTCATGTTGGAACGGAGCGGCCCGATAACGGGACCGGTGAAGACTATATCGGCATCGCACCACACGAACATGTCGGCATCGTCACAGTCGTGCCACGCACGGACCATCGAACGAGCTTTGTCGCGCGTCGCTTCCGTCCATTTGGAGTTCCGCCACGTGCCAGTGCCTAGCTGCGGCCCTTCGTATACGGTGACCTCGAAGTCGACCGCACTGGGCAGCAGGAAAGCTTCTGCCATACCGACATGCGACGGTGACATGTGAACGAACAATCTCACAGGTTAGTCCCTTTCAGGCTCTCTTCGCTCTTGAACCACAGCCAGCTATGGTCCCGGAACGTCTTATCCGGTTCGCCGAGGACATCACGTACGGCTCTGGTGACACAGAACCACTTGGCCTTCGGATCGAGGAACCAATCGTGGCCTGCTAGGAAGCAGTTCATGTGCAGCTTCGGCATGTAGTTGGTGATGTCCTCGACCACGTACTTGTAGCCGTGGTTGCCGTCGATGTAGACGAGATCAACGGAGTCATCCTCGATGAGGCACGCTGCTTCGGCGCTCATCTTCTTGATGAAGGAGATATTCGGATACGGCTTGGTTCGCTCCAAGAACTTCTGGTGGGCTTGGGTGCCCGTATCCGCCAGAATGCGGTCAAATGGGTCGGTCACGAGCTCCCACGGATCGATGCAGATGATCTCCGCATCCGGGAACTCCTGGGCGAAGATGACGGTGGACTCGCCGGAGTAGGAGCCGATCTCGATCATCTTCTTGACCGGCGGTCCGTGCTCCTTGATGTGGTTGCACATCTCCCGCAGCCCGGCAGACATATGGGCCGGCCCACGCATATCGCGTACGCCTGTGGCCTTACGTCGCTTCTTCTTGCCCGTCTTGCCCTTCCGCACGACTTTCTTGATTGTTCGCCGTCGCTTGACCATGACAAGCCTCCATGGCATTTAAGATGATGCTGCGGTCAATTTGCTCGATGACCTCCTGACGTAGTTGTTCCAGGATGTCCTCGTGTGCCGGACCGATCATTCACAACCTCCGCTACTCTCGCCGCACGTCATGCACGTCCAGCAACGCCCCATACGCCTGGTGACGTTGCCGCAGATACTACATGGCGGACCGCTGTAGTCCGCCGCCTTCTCCATGTTGCTCATGGTCTTTCGGACCGGCGACGGCTCAACAGTGATGTTGAGCTTGTCGGCGATCCTCTCCATGAGCTTCCGGACCTTCTTCAATTCGATTGCTACGTCTGGGTCGGTCATGAGGTACGTGTTGCTCCCGGTGACATGAGTTGAAGCCGCGACATCTGCTCACGCAGCGTTTGCGGCGGATTTTGCTTCCAGTATTCTTCCTTCGCCTCCTTCGCCTGCTTCTCCCACATGCAGAACGTGTAGGCCCAACACTCCATGAACGGCCCGTTCTGCTCAACGATGACCTTCGGCAGTTCGACGATGACCTTGCCCTCCCAGCGATTAGGCGGCAGATTCGGCTTGTAGCACTCGCGGGCCTGCCGGAGCCGGCTGTCGATCTCCGACGCAATGCCAGTGTACATGTTGAAGATCGCCACGCCGGCTCGCTTGTGATCGGAGCCGTCGAACTCTGCCTCGTCCAGATCGAAGACGTACTTGCACGAGCAGATGCGATCGGGCCTGTGCGCCATCGGCCGCGGCAGCAGGCCAAGCTCACAGCCCTTGGGCAGATGCTCCGTAAGGCCGTCTTCAACGAGCTGCTGCACGTAGTTCTCCATTGCACCGTACGGCTCGAGCTTCATCCAGCTGCAGTATGCTGCCTCTGGCTGCGGGATCTCCTTGTAGACGTCGCCGCGGACGTATTTGTTGACCGGTTGCGTCGCAAACGGCACAGCCATACCGCCTTCCGGTCGATGGCCACAAGAGAACCGGAACTGCTCCAGCTCTTCGAACCGCTCCTTCCGGCGCCGTTGCCGATCACGGGCCTCCTCGGCGTAGTGCCGATGCTCCTCCATGATCGCCCGTTGCTCGTCTTCGAAGTTGAGGCCCACGCTCTTGAGGCCAGTGGTCTTCGGCACTTGGTCGCCGACTTTTAGTTCCTGAGAACAAACTTTGGTAGCACTGCCACCTACAACTGCTGCGGCCGCAAGGCCGAGAAAGTTACGCCTTTCCATCTTCTTCCCTCTGTAGTTTGAGAACCAACTGCCGATACACGGCAGGCATCGTAAAATACTTAGGCAGCAGACGTGCCGCCTCCTGTTGTAACTGTGCTATACCCTGCCGAGAGAACGACCGCAGCCGCGCGGGCAGCCGCCGAATGTCATCAATGTGGCAGAGAACGGAGAATGACGGCCATCGCAGTTCGTCGAGGTACGGCAAACACGGCTTGTCGTAGATGTAGACGGGGATGGCGCCATAGTGCATTGCCTCGTACAGTCTGAAAGATGTGGGACCGTAACCGCGAGGGCAGAGTGCAAACACGCACTCTCGCATGGACTTGCTGAAGTCCACCAGCGGTTGCTGTCCAGTGTCCATGATAGAGAATCCGTGGGCATTCTGCAACGCATCACGCATTCTCGACCGTACGCGGTTGCGATCGTTGGCTTTGTGGGTGATGTTTCCAGCGAAAAAGGCGAACTGCTCACGGTGACACGGTGCGTCAGTGACCTCGAGGTCGTAGATGAGCGGGAGCACATCCGGGCCGTCGCACCCGGCAGTGAACACACGCATGTCGTCCGGCGCCGTGTTCCTGCACAACCCCTCGTCGTGCTGCACGACAGTGAAAGAAGGGCCTTCGATGCTGTCAATGATACGCTGTGCCTCACCAACCAGCTTGCGGTTCTTTGCGCTGTACAGCGACGTCCAGTAGATCGGGACGTACTGGCGGTGAATACCCGAAGGCGGACGCGCACACCATTGCTGATGTGCGTATTGCTCAATCATCATGCCGTAGTCTTTGTAATTGCGGCCGGCGATGTAGACCTGCTGCAATTGCTTCGGTATCTCGATCATTGGCCTGTAAGCACCACCACGACCGTAAAGACAGTGATGATCACGAACAGGATGAAGGCACACATCGGCCACTTGATTTCAGGATCTAGTCCGTCCATTTATCGTCGTCTCCTGTTTTATGGCGATGGTGGCGGATCATCTTGCGGTAGTCCGGCCGATGGTCGAGCAGCTTACCAGCCGTAACCACCTTCCAGCCATCCTCCCACTTGCCGCGTGTCCGTAGTTTGACAACGTTGCCGACACGGGCATGTTTCACAGGGAGGAACGCTACTTGCCGGAGGATCGAGGTCGATCCGCAGTCCCTCACGAGGAGGCACTGGCACCATTCCTTCTTCGGTTTCGGTTTGTTTTTCGAAGTCGATGTCATCGATCAACTCTGCTACTCTGTCAAATAGGCTATTGGCCATTCTGCTTCTCGATCATTCTCTGGTGACAAATCCAATCATACGTGGTCTGGAGACCACTAACAAGCGGGTATTTCGGCGACCAACCGACTTTGCTCTCCAGGAGCGTGTTGTCGCTGCTGCGGCCTGCTACGCCGGTGGGCTTGGTGAGGTCGTGCTTCTTGATCACCTCAAGCTTCCTGCGTGAAGACATGTTGGCAACTTCCACCACCATGTCCACGAGCTCATCGACCGACACCAGCTCCGTAGAGCCGAGGTTGACCGGCACGGCCACAAGCTCAGGGCAGTGGACGATCTTCTCGATCCCTCTGATGCAGTCGTCGATGTACATGTACGTACGTGTAGCTTGTCCGTTGCCCCATACTTCGATCTCCGGTGGCAGGTTGTCCTGGACGATCTCCGCCACCTTGCGACAGATCGCCGCCGGAGCCTTCTCCCGTCCGCCTTTCCACGCGCCGCACGGGCCGTAGCAGTTGTGGAAGCGGCCAATGAAGGTAGGCAGGCCCTTCTCGAAGTAGAACTCCTGGCACATCTGCTCGGAGAAGAGCTTCTCCCAGCCGTAACCACGCTCTGGGTTGGCTGGGATGACGTCGGTCTCCTTGAGCGGCGCCACTTCGTACTGGTCCTGTGCGTGGTACGGATACGCACACGCCGACGAGGAGTAGAAGTACTTCTCCACGCCGGCCTCGTACGACGCCTGGAGCATGTGCGTGTTGATCAACACGCTCCGCATGCAGTTGGACCGGTTGAACTCAATGAAGCCCATGCCGCCCATGTCGCAGGCGAGGTTGTACACCTCGGTCGCGCCATTGCACATACGCTCGCAGTTCTTCCGGAAGGAGAGGTCCAGACAGAAGTTCACGATCTTCGGCCCGCGGTTGACCTGCTCCCACTCAGGGATTGGTTTCTTGTCCACTGCGCGGATTACGGCATCACCGGAGGCGGCAAGCTCACGAACAAGGTGTCCGCCGATAAAGCCACCGGCACCAGTCACAACAATGCATCTCATCGTCCTCTCCTACGGTAGGTATTCGTCCCTGAACGAATCGAAGCTATCAGGGCATAGTAGTCGGGCCATCCAGCCGATGAGCCATGCAAGACCCATCACGATGCCCGCTATCTTTATAACCCACTCGAGGACGACATTCAACTTATCGTCGTCGTCGGCCATGATTGCCTCCAAAGATCAAAAACGGCAGGAATTTGTCGCCTTTGGCCGGTTGGAGCTTGTCGAGATCCTTGAATGCGGGTGCTTTCTCGCCTGTTAGGGCCCACTCCAACTCGTGTTCCTCCAAGAACTTACGGAGTTGACGCGTAGGCACCATCAGGCTCATCGTGGAATGAGCAGCAGCGTGTACGTGCTCTTCCTCACCCACCTTGGCGGCCGTTGTCGGCGTCCGGATGTACCGGGTCATAATGCCGATGATCTTCGGACCGTCCTCGTCAAGGATAACCACAGGACCTCCACTGCAGCCAGCAACAGCAGGAGCATTGAACTGGTCGAAGACAGCCACGTCACCTTCGGCGCGGATGCCACGATTGTAAAAAGAGATGATTCCAGTGCTCACAGAGCCCCACAGCAGCCCTCGTGGGTTGCCGCAGTGCCATACTACCTGGCCTAGCCGCGGGTTGTCCTTGCGGAATGTCATAGCCTTCGGGAACTTGTCACCCTCGAGTACCGACAGGATCGCAATGTCCTGTTTGGCGTCGAACTTCAGCACACGGGCCAGCGATCTCTTGCTGGCGAACTCCTTGTCCACGCGTCCGACGACGCAGGGCATCCAGTATCGTCCCTTCTTGGTTTCTTTCACCAAGTGGTCGACGACATGGGCAGCGGTAATGGCCAAGCAGATATCACCGTTGTTGAACAGGATGAACCCGGAGCCGACGATGTTGGCGCCCTTGTAGACGGCGATCGTCGCGCTCTGCAGGTGTGCTACCTGGTCAAGCTTGATGTCCTGTGCGAGTTTGACGGGTTCTGGGTCCGGCAATACCTGAGAGTAGGAGACGGACGCCATCAGTACGATCATCGCAGCGATTAGCGGTTTCATAACTTGCTCCTAACATCGGCCGAAAAGAAAAGAGCGATAGCCGCATGAAAGGCAGCTACCGCTCGATGATTGGTCAGAGATGCTACTCGGTAACTTCCCACACTCCATTGTCTACTGTGTCGTCAGGATCGCCAAGCCCAGCATGAGCATGCAAAACCCGAGGACACCGTACAAAACGTACTCAATAATGTCTTCCCTGGTCATTCTTCCACCCCAATCCATGTAATTTTGACCTCATTTACCTCGTGCCCGACAAATTCCTCTGTCATCTCTCGTATTGCCTCGTACGGGCACTCCGTCGTGCCCGTCTTCCCTCTGCACTTCCACGTGTTCGTTGTTGGGTATGCATCCGACTCGTAGCCGGTGCGATCCACCCGCTGGTCAATCATACCGAACGTCTTGTAGAAGGACACACCCAGCGGCGTGATGCTCTTGAACTCGACCTTGTACATGATGTGCCCGGGAGCATCGCAGCACCAGTTTAGACACTCGGGACAATCGCACTCGTTGAACTCGGACATGCAGCCCTTGGTGTGGCAGGATACCCCATACCACAAGACGGTGACGGTCACCTCGACGTTCGGGTCGTCTGTCGGCGGAGTGAGCTTGTCAGTCTCTACCTCGACGCC
>Ga0180434_10003764_pt1 | contig 19083 bp, 20 predicted proteins | sample SS_ome_7_FD_132453 | JGI IMG/M metagenome (GOLD analysis project Ga0180434, IMG submission 132453) | Hypersaline lake sediment archaeal communities from the Salton Sea, California, USA - SS_1_D_2 metaG | ecosystem: Environmental > Aquatic > Non-marine Saline and Alkaline > Hypersaline >...
CCTAAAAATAAAGGTCTGACCCCCGATCGGGCGGCGCGTTAGGCGGCTCTTTTGTGCTAGAGTAAAGCATCATGATTCGATACGTGTTGAGCTTCCTGCTGTTGGTCGCCGTGGTCCTGCTGTCCGGGTGCCTGTTTACGGTCAACCATCCGATCGTCGCCCCCGATGGGACGATCGCCCTGTTCCTCGAACAGGACGGCGGCTACATGTTGTTTCCGGAGACGGGCGTGCTGCACCTTTTCCGAGGGGGCGAATGGGTCCCCGTACCCGCAGCGGCATTGCCCGGATCGGGCGGCCTCGTGAGCCTGTCGCCCGACGGCTCCGAACTCCTCTATGTCGCGATCCAATCGGGAGAATTTCTCGATCCGTTGGAGTCGACACTGTACCGTGTCGCATTGCGTCCGGATGCCGTTCCCGAGGTCGTCTTGGAGACGGAAAACGTGATCGTCAAGGCTGATTGGGTGGAAGACGGGCGGATCCTAATTTTGCAATCCGGCGAGGAGGATCTGGCGACTCTCGAGCTGCTCGACCCGGTTACGGGGGAGATGGAGCGACTGTGCGGTGGTCTGCTGACGTTCGAGATATCGGAACGACAGGGGAGGCTGATCCTGATCGGCATCGAAGACGAGGGAGGGTTGAGCGTCGGTTTTGTCGAGAGTTGGGATCCGGTGACCGACCGGCGTGAGGACCTGGCAGCGTTCCTCCTCAGCGAGAATACGAGTGAATCGTTCGCCATGCTGCCGCATGATTTCCTCTGGGATGTCTCCCCCGACGGGCGCTGGCTGGCCCTGGTCCTCTACGAGGGGACGATGCTCGAACCGACGGTCGAGTACGACTTGCCGAGTCTTTATCTGATCGACACCGAGTTTGACGAGGCCGAGCGGATCGCAGTCGATGCGCTGATGCCGTGCTTTTCCCCGGACGGCGACGGTCTGATCTACCTCCAAGAGGGCGAGGGGGATACCTCCGTGGTGATGTGGCGCGACCTGCAAGCGGATGCTTGCGTCCCGATAACCGATGGCGAAGGCGTCTCGACAGCGTTCTGGCTCTCCCCCGGGCGGTTGGGAATGACGTTCGAGGTAGATGATGACCGTGTTCGTCTGGTCGAACTGGATCTCGCGAGCGGAGAGACCCGGGAGTTGATCGGCGCGCCTGCCGACTAGCGGATCCCGGCGCTCTGCGATTTATCAGCCCGTGGGAGACCGATTTTGGGGTCGGGGTTTGTGCGGCCGCTCTCGGGTCCTGTTGTTCCATCCCTGTGCCGACGGTCCCCCGGGAGTCCGCCCCAGAAGCCACACTCTCCCCTCCAACTTGAAGGAGACTGCCGAAGGGGGACCGGTGAACGGATTGCGCTTCGACGACCCAGGGAGGTAGGATCCCTGCGAGGGTCCGGCGGGGGGGAACGCCGGGAAAGGAATGGGGTGACCATGAGGCGAATTCTCAAGTGGATGGCGGTTGCGGCGTTAACAAGCGTGATCGGATTGAGCGTGAGCATGGCTGTGCTGGCGGGGCGCGGGTTCGGGTTCGGCGGTGGCATGGTAGTGGCCTTCTTCCCGGACCTGTCAGGGGTCAATGCGTTTCTCTCGGAGAACGGGCTCGATCCGTTCGGCGACATCCTCATCGGAGGTGGGGGCAACGGACGGGGGGGCATGATCGGTGGCCCGGCTGCGGGGGGGATCGGCTGGGGGGTGGTCGCCGGCTCAGAAGCAGAGGATCGGTACGCTGAACTGGTGTTCGGCGGTGGGGGATTCGATCTCGGAGCGGCGATCGGCGGGGACGAGAGTTCGGTGCTGACCGTAGGGGTCGTTCTCGGCGGCGGGGCCATGGTGCTGACCCTCGCGGTCGAGGAGACAGAGCCTTTCGGATTGTCCCCTGCGGGTATCGTCATCCAGCCGACCGAGCGGACGATCGGCCGCGCCATGGGTTTCATTCAACCATACGTCAGTCTGGAAGCCCAATTACTTAGCTGGCTTGGTCTCGAGCTGCGGATTGGCTACGTCCTGCCGGTGGTCGGCGTCGCCTTTGGGGATCTCGGGGGGATTCCGGCCCCATCGCTCGACCTGTCCGGTCCGATGGTGAGCCTGGGCATCGTCTTCGGAGGGATCGTGAGCGTGGCCCCCGCCGAGGCGACAGTAGACGAGTCGACCACCGAGATCGGCGGTTCAGTGGTCCTTTCGGAGAATGCCGACCTGCGGATTGAGAACACGATGGGGGACGTCGTCATTACGTCGTATCCCGTGGACGTGACTCAAACAGGATCACAGCGCGTGGTAACATGGACAGCGCTCCGTACAGGCAGGCCCCGACAGCTGGCCGGCCTTCATGTCGAGGTCGAGGATACAGCGACCGGCGTCGCCCTCCGGACGACCGGGAGAGGACGCGTCGACTACGAAATCCGAGTTCCGACGGGGACAAGCCTGGCTGTCAAGAACGGCATGGGGCGCGTTGCGCTTTCGTCTCACGGAGCGGATTCGATCGTCGTCGAGAACGGAATCGGCGACATCGAGTTCCACCGTGTGGCGGCCGGAGCATTGGCCGTTGTCGGTGGTGTGGGGAGCGCGCGGCTGGTTGATGTGGAAGCGGCCGCCCTGACAGCCCAATTCGGGATTGGGCGGATTGCCCTCGATCTTCCCGTCGACGCAGTGGCCACAGTGACGGCGCGAACCGGCCTCGGCGATGTGATCTATGGGGTGTTCCCCGCGATGTCCGGCTCGGTGAAAGGTCGATTCGGGAAATCCGGGGAGCTTGTCCTGAGCGGCGGAGGACCGGTGTTTGATTTAAACGTGGGGATCGGGGAGATCGACATCCAACCGCTGCAGCCGTAGGGACGTCGTTCCATCCCGCCCGGTATGGGAAGAGGCAAGGGTGGATTGCCGTATGGAATGGGGGGTGGTGTGGTGTCTGTGCTGGTAGGGCTGGCTGGTGCATCCCTGCTGGCGTGGATCGGGTTGCTCGTCGGCCGGGGCTTCTTCTGGTGGCCGTCGCCCCGGCTCGAGCCCCCCGGATCGGACGCCGAGGCATGTGAACGCTCGGTCGTTGCCGTGATCCCGGCACGAAACGAGGCGGAGGTCCTTCCGGAAACGCTTCCGACGGTCCTTTCCCAGGACTCCCCGGGGCGATTCCGCGCCGTCTTGGTCGATGATCGAAGCGGGGACGGAACGGCAGCAGCGGCCCGTTCGGCAGCCGAAGAAGCAAGCGCAGAGGATCGGTTAGTGGTCATCCCCGGCGAGCCGCTGCCGGTGGGATGGGCGGGGAAGGTGTGGGCGATGCACCAGGGCGTCCGCGCATCGGCCGTCGCGTTGGGCGCTCCGGAGCTGCCGGACTTCCTGTGGTTCACCGACGCCGACGTTGCCCACGAGCCGTGGGTCCTCCACGCGCTGATCAGCCGGGCGGAGGCGGGCGGTCTCGATCTCGTCTCGACGATGGCGACACTGCGGGTTGACTCGGGGTGGGACCGGCTCCTCGTTCCGGCGTTCGTCTACTTCTTCGCCAAGCTCTATCCGTTCCGTTTCGTCAATCGTTGCCACCGTCGCGACGCCGGCGCGGCTGGGGGATGCATCCTTGTGCGACGCAGCACCTTCGAGCGAGCCGGCGGGTTGGCCGCGATCCGCTCGGCGCTGATCGATGACTGTGCCCTCGGACGACTGATCAAAAGGTCAGGAGGACGGATCTGGCTCGGGTTCTCCACGGGTGTTCGAAGCGTCCGCGGGTACGGGAGTCTGTCCAGCGTCTGGGAGATGGTTGCCCGCTCCGCCTACACCCAGCTTCGCCGCTCCCCCCTCATCTTGACTGCGACGATCCTGGGGATGTCCTTTCTCTACGCTCTGCCTCCAATCGCCTGTGTCGGAGGGGCCGTGGCGACTGCGTTTGGTCTTTCGGGAGCCCTTGTTGCTGCTGTCCTCGGCGGTGCGGCGTGGGGGCTGATGGCGGCGAGTTTCGTCCCGATTCTGCGACACCACGGCGTCGGACCGTGGACGGCCCCCCTCCTCCCTGTTGCCGGCGTCCTCTACTCTGCGATGACCCTCTCGTCGGCGTGGCGTCATACGAAGGGTCGTGGCGGCGGGTGGAAAGGCCGGACCTACTGAGGAAGCTGGTTTCAGCGATCGCGTGGAAGAAAAAAGCTCGCCCTTTCTCTTGATTCCTCGGGGCCCCTTGCCTGGGCGCAGGGAGATTTCACGCGGTCGGCCAACGGTCACCGAAGCATCGTCCTGGCGCGGCGGATGGCCAGCTCGTTGTACAGGGGCCACGTGGCCATGATCTGCGGATCTTGCGCCAGATTCATCGCTGTGGTGAGTAGCTCGTCGCGCAACGTCTCGTCCCCCACCGGCCCGGCGTAGTGCTCCGCATAGTTGACGTAGCTCTCGAGATAAGCGGGATCGATCTCTATTGCCCGCTCGTAGTGAAAGACGGAGTCGTGCCGGGATTTGCCGACGACGTAGTACGCCTGGGCGATCAGCGCTGCCATCGAACGGTGGGGCGCGGCGCCCAGGTAGGTTTCGTCCAGTTCGATCGCCCGTTCGTAGCAAGCGAGCACGTCGCGGACGCCGCCGCCAACGATCGCGGTGAATATGTGGTAGTTGAGCCACATTCCCAGTGCATTTCCGTACCAGAAGATGGCCACCACATCGCTCGCCGAGTAGAGGGCAGCGCGGAAGCCGTCCCTCTGCTCGATTTCACCGAAGAGCGGATCGAGCTGCAGGCTCGCCAACGCATAATCTTTCCCTTTGCCGTACGCTTCTTCCCGCTCCGCCCCGGAGATCAAGTAGGCTTCGCCGAGCTCGAAGTATGCTTGCGCCAACCGGTTGAGGACGTGGCTCCGCGTCGTTGTGTCGTCGATCAGGGGCAGTGCCTTCTCCCACAGAGAAACAGCCGTTTCGAGCCTTTCCTGATAGGAGGAGAAGTCGAACGGCTGCGACCAGCGGTCGAAGGCGGCGTCCGCTTTGGCGATCAGTTCTGTCGCTTGTTGTGCGGCGGTCTCCGAGGAGTCTTGGGAGGCGGCGGCGACGCCGACCCAAACAAAAGTGAATAGACAGAAAACCATCCCGAGTTGCTTCATCGATGGGGTCCCCCTCCAGGTGAGTTTCCCCCAAGGATACCGCATGTCGATCGCAAATCGCCGGTTTCCTGACGTCGAGCGGAGAGGGGACCTGAAGGTCGGTAAATCGCCAAAGGGACGCCCCTCCCTCTTTTCCAGCGAAGGCCTGACCGGCCGGTGGGAGGTTCAGGCAACGGCACGGATTGCGATCCGCCGAAAGCCCGTTCGCCGTTGTTTCCTTATCTCTTCCCGAAGCGAAAGGCTCCACGCGAGAAGAGATCATTGCAAGTGCGGACGACGTCTGAATCATACAAGATTCCGCGTTTTTCCGTGATCTCCTTGAGCGCTGCCTTGATCCCGAGTGCAGGACGGTACGGCCGGTGGGAGGCCATCGCTTCGACCACGTCGGCCACCGCGAGGATGCGAGCTTCGAGCAGGATCTCGTCTCCAACGAGTCCTTGTGGATATCCCGAGCCATTCATTCGCTCGTGGTGTTGATGCACGATGTCCGCAATGGGCCACGGGAATTCGATTTTCTTGAGAATATCGTATGCGACTTGAGGATGGCATTGAAGCAGAATTTGCTCGGCGTCTGTCAGGCGCGAGGGTTTGGTGAGAATTTCCGAGGGGACCGACATCTTGCCGATGTCGTGAACCAATCCGGCATACTGGAGGGCGCGAATCCTTTCCTGATCGAGTGTCATGTCCTCGGCGATCGCGCAGGCCAGCTGGGCGACCCGTTCCTGGTGGCCGGCGGTGTAGGGGTCTCGCGCTACGGTCACGACGCCCAGTGCTTTGATCGTGCCCTCGAAGGCCGTAAGAAGCTTCGCCTCTACGCGTTTCTGCTCGGTAATGTCCCTCGCGATCCCCACGAAGGGGTCGGAATCACTCTGTTTGGGAATGGCCGAGGCACGAAAGATGTGAATATCCCCAGATTTGCTCTTCACCCTCCACTCGGCGCTACATCTCCGTCCGGCCATCAGTTCCGCGAAGAGGCGCTGAGCCGTGGTGACGTCTTCGGAGAGGATCACTTCCATGAAATGGTGTCCGATCGACTCAGCCGGGGTCCAACCGACAAGTCGCTCCACGACAGGGCTGATATAGGTGAGAAAGCCTCTCGCGTCCACACGGAACACGATGTCGTGGATGTTCTCGATCAGCTGCCGGTAGTTCTTTTCACTTTCCACCAACGCGACCTGACGGTGCAGTGATTCCAAGCTGAAGGACAGGTGGCCGACCAGCATTTCCAACAGGGCGCGCTCTCCCTCATCGAAGGCATCGGGTTCTGCCGCGTAGATTACGAGGGTCCCCCAGGGAGTGCTGCCAACGGTCACCGTGAACGCAAGGACCGCCGCATACCCGTGGGTCTTCGCGTCGTCCCTCCAGGGTTCATACCGCGGATCCCGGAGGATGTCTCTCGCCACGATCGGTGTCATCGGAGAAAAGGGACTTCCTTGCAGCCGTTTGACCGGTGCGATAGGCCCCCAGGATAGGTCGATCTCCGTGGACAGGTCGTCTGCTCCCGACCGGACGATCGGACGGATGCGTGTACGTTGGACGTCGATCGGCTGCCCGATCAGGGCGCGGCGGTACCCCGCGGAGACCAGCGCATCGCAGAGCGATCGGAAGAGTTCCTGTTCGTCCGCGTGTTGGAACAGGGACATTCCGAATGTGTGCAGGGTCGCGAGCACGCGACCGGCGCCCGGAGAGAACTGATCAAACAGCTCGACCAACGTCATAGCAACCACTATATCCTACTGCTTGGCAATCATAAACGATGGTAAAACAATTAGCAGAACTTCTTTTTTTGGTGTGCCGAGCAGTCCTTGCAAATCAATACTATACTGCAAAGTACAGTATGAGACTCCATCAGCTTGCCTTCTGCAACTTAACAGCAGTATCAGCTAGCTAGTACCAGGCATGACGATGTTCCTGGGGTGAACAGGGAGATGGAGCATGGCACGATGGGTTGAGTTGGGTGTTCTGCTGGTCCTGGCCCTGCTCTTTGGGGGTGTGCTTTGTTCGAACCTGGGGGTCCGATCGCCCTCCAGGTGAGCCCGGCCAAAGGGTTGCATCAAGACGAGAGGGATCGTTGTTGTTGGTGGTCGCCGGACGGGACGATAATCGCGTTCGAGAGCAATCGGCGGGAATCTGGAAAATGGATACCAGCGGGACAGCCCAGACGCGGCTCACCGACGAGGCGGCCCCGAGGCTCGCTAAGGTGGAGAAAAGCGGGGAACGACCTCGAGAGTAGGATTCGTCGGGAGAGGAGGGAGTTTCCCCTCCTGGGGCGTTGAGAAGCCACCCCGGGGTGGGGGGTGCGGTGTGACGCGCTACACGTTGATTGTGCTTCCGGCTCGGATCTCGGTGAAACGATCCGCGAACGTTTCCTTTAGAACGAGCATTGCCTTCTCTCCGGTGCAGTGACAGGGGGCGATCCGCTGCACACCAAGTTCTGTCAGTTCACGGGCGATCGTGCGGACTTGGTCCTCCTCATCTCTGAACAGATGAAAACCCCCGAGGGCAAGGTGGAGGGGCTTGCCGGCGAGTTCGGTCGCTTTCCGAGCCAACTTGACGATCCCCGGATGGGCACAACCGGTCACCAGAACCGGTCCGTCTTTCCCGTGGACGAGGATCGCTTGTTCGGGGATCTTTCTTCCGTGCTGGCCGATCGACATGATCCCGGGGGCGATCTCGATCGGCTTCTTCACCGGATAGGACATCATCCCGCTGCTCGTTGAGAACCGGAACCGGCGGGCGAAGGCATGCGGGACATAGACTCGAAGACCTTTGTGAAAGGCCGCCGATACGGCGCCGAGATGATCGCAGTGCTCGTGGGAGAGAACGAGAACATCGGTGGATTCGAGATCGACACCGACGGCCTCAGCGTTGTGTTCAAGGACCATTTTGTCCGCTCCGACATCAAATAGGATCCGTGTTTCACCGATTCGAACGGATGCAGCGAACCCCCAGCCAGCGATCAGTCCCTCGTTCGCGCGGTTTTCATAAAGGATCCGAATTTCAGACATCTTTCCTCCTTGATTCAGAGGTCAGTTTACCCGAATGGCAGGCGGCCTTGCATCTCGACGCAACGTGATGTACATGATGGGGATGACATGGAGATCGCACGACAGTCCATCCGTTATCGACCGATCGGCGTCATTCACTCCCCGCACGTCGAACCGGCGAAGACACCCATCCAACCACGGTATGCAGATGGGTACGAGGGTACGGTTGAGGTCTTCCCCGAGTATGCGGCTGGGCTCGCCGACGTGGAAAGCTTCTCGCACATCGTGCTTCTGTATCACCTTCATCGGGCGGGAAGACCCCGTCTCCGTGTCGTGCCCTTTCACGATGTTGTCCCGCGAGGCGTGTTTTCTACCCGTGCCCCATCGCGCCCCAACGCGATCGGGCTGAGTGTCTTACCCCTGCTACACCGGGAAGGGCGGATGCTCCGGGTCGGCAACCTCGACATCCTTGACGGGACCCCGCTCCTCGACATCAAGCCGCACATCGAGAGATTCGGTGTCGAGGGGATCGTCCGGAGCGGTTGGCAGCAGGGAATCGAGGAGGAGACAGCGCGTCGGCGGGAGCGGCGAGAGGGCTAGGCGCGCCGGTGCGTGCCTTGTCGGCGAACCGTGTCGTGGAGTAGAGTGCTTCGTTCGAATCCGCGAGGAAAGGAGGGGGAAAAACGATGAACGGGACGTTTCTCATCATTCTTGGTGTGGCGTTGATCGTGGGGATCGGTGCGTGGCTGCTTCTTTTCGGGGAACCGACGGCCGAAGAACCGGTGGTGCCGGACGTCGTGACAACGGAGCCGGTGGTCCCTGAAGCGGAGCCGGGAGCCGAGAAGACCACTGAGGAAGAGGGGGCGGAATCGGTCCGAGCTGAAGCGCCTGCCTATGCCCTCGACGGGAAGATCACACCTGGTGAGTATGCCCACAGCACGGAAATCATTGGGGTTGCGGTCCACTGGTGGAACGACGCCGACGTGCTTCGTGTCGGGTTGGTGAGTCCGGGGACCGGCTTCGTTGCCATCGGCTTTGATCCGCGGAGTCAGATGGAGGGGGCGAACTTCATCCTCGGGTACATGGAGGAAGGCGAGGTCTACGTTCGAGACGACTTCGGCACTGGGCCGACGAGTCACATGGCGGACACCGACCGGGGCGGCGAAGAGAACATCCTCGCGGCGGGTGGGGTCGAGTGGGCCGATCAAACGATCATCGAGTTTGTGATTCCCCTCGATTCAGGAGATTCGATGGACAAGCCGCTGATCCCGGGGAACTCCTACGAGATCCTCGTCGCCTATCATGCGCTGAACGATGGCTTTTCGGTGCGACACAGTGGCCGCGGTTCCGGAGAGATCCAGCTCGATCCGGCTCCGTAGCAGCGAGCGCGCCTCGGTCCGCACAGTACGAGGACCAAATCGGCATCGAGTCCCGGCTCGTGCGGTTTGACCCCGATCATCGAACCGGACACACTGGGCCTTCGTGAGGTGATGGATATGAATCAGCAGGCTCGAAGCTTCTGTTTTCAGCTTCCGGATCTCCCGGGTACGTTTGAGCCTGTCGTCACAATGCTTGCCAACGCCGGAGTGAATATCAACAGTATCGTTTCCCATCGAGGGAATGTCGTCCTCAGCGTGGACCAGCCGCAGGTCTTTCGAGATCTGCTGGAACAGAAGAGGATTCCTTTCCAAGAGCTCAGTTCTTGTTCAAACGGTACGCCGGGGACAACAGGGGAGCTGGCGATCGAACTGCGGCTCCTCGGCGAGAGACTGACCGCAGTGATCAAACAGCTGGAGCCTCACGATGTGCCGATCTCCGAGATGATGGAGGAACAACGTGAGGAGCTCCTCCGCATCGCGCAGGATTTGCATGGATTCGCGGTCTTGTAGCTCTCCTCCGGCGTCACGGTTCGAGGTACCGCGGAGGAACTACAGCCGGGAGCGAACGCCGGCCGATTTCCTGCCGGAGGTTCCCTTTGCTGTGGACCTCCCGCCGGATAGACGGTGGAGGCCACGATCCTTCGGGATGATGTCACACTTGTCGTTCCGGGGGGCTCGACGAACGTTTTGCCCCCGAAAGAAGGGATAGGCCGCCTCTCTCATGCTAAGGCGTGTACCGCAGGAACATCGAATACATCGGGAGAACCAACAGGTCGTCACGGATCCGCCCGATCGGCTGTTCGAACACCGTCGTGTCGACAATGACCGGCTGGAGGGTGAGGCGTCCCTGCAACGCAGCGGTGTCGTGGATGGCCCACTCCCCTGCGAGGTAGATCGAGGGGAGTTCGGCGAGAGGAAGGATCTCCCATCCGAGCGGTTGATGTGCGAACGTGATCAGCGGAAACGACGTTCCGAATTCTCCCCGGACATCCGAGAGGAGCTGCCCGCTCAGGACGGCGTGGGCGTAAGAGCCAATCAACGTTCGAACGAGTCTCTCCTCACTTTCGAATGCCCAAAACATGTCGAGTTCGAAGCCCGCGGCGAACGATTCGGTGACGCCATGACAATATCGCATGCTCAATCCGAGGCTGGTCGGTTGAGAGTCGACCATGACGAGCATGTCGACGGAACTCGAGTCGTCCACGATGACCGAGACGCCGAGCGACAGGGAAAGGTCCCATAACCTACGGCCGTCCACGACATCCACGGACGGGCTGAGGTGGAAACCGATCGAGGCCGGGCCGGAGTCAACGGCCGCGGCGAACACGGTCCACAAAACGACGGACAGGGTGGCCCCAAGGATCGCCTTCTTCATGAATCCCCCTTCATCTTGGGTTTCATGCCCACGACGCTACCGAGTATACAACGGCTCTCGCGAATCGTTTCGCGATGAGGCCTCCCTTCTGGTGAAGTGTCCTCCTCGACATCGGGAATGTGGGGAAACCGCGGGGGCGGTTTTTCCCTCCGTGCTTGACAGGGAGGAACTCATCAGGCTCAATGGGACAAAGAGGTAAGGAGGCGAGATGGAAACGATCGATCTCAAGAAGCTGTATAGAGACCTCTACCGCGCCAAGGAGGTTCCTGAGGAGGTGATAGCGTCCGAAGGGACGTTCCTCGCGGCCGATGGGAGAGGCGAACCGGGCGGGGACTCGTATCAGCGAACGATCGAAGCGTTGTACGGCGTCGCCTACACCATGAAATTCAGTCTGAAGGGGGCGGGGGTTCTCGACTTCAAGGTACCCCATTTGGAATGTCTGTGGTACTCGGATCCGAACGACACGCCGTTGTCGGAATGGGAATGGCGCCTCCTCATCCGGGTTCCGGATCGAGTGTCCGCAGCGCACCTCACCGATGCCCAGCAGCGACTTCACGAGAAGAAAGGGACCGACGCCTCGGTGGTTCGAAGGCTCACGTGGGAGGAGGGACGCGCGATCCAGGTCCTCCATATCGGACCGTACGATCGGGTGACGACGTCCTACGGAAAGGTGTGGGAATATGCGCGGGAGCATGGCCTGGAAGTAGAGGGCATCGGACACGAAGTCTATCTGAGTGATCCTCGCCGGACCGCACCGGAGAAGCTGAAGACGATCGTCCGCATGCCGGTGAAAACCGGCTAATCTGTTCGGAACGCCCGACGATGGGAGCGGCGGTGGAGGGCCTATGCAGGGATTGATCCTCATCCTGGTGTTCGGAGCGGTGTTGCTCGTTCTCACCGCGGGGCTCCGGGCGAAACGGCACAAGGACATAGCGGCGTGGGCGTCCTCCAAAGGTCTGTCGTTCGATGCCGGGAATGATCGAAGTTTCGACGACCGGTACCCGGAATTCCGGTGCTTGCGGCGTGGTCGCAGCCGTTCTGCGAGCCACATCGCCGAGGGGGATTGGAACGGGCGTCGGGTGACGGCGTTCGACTATCGCTATGTTACCGGAGAAGGGAAGAGCCGATCGACGCATCATTTCTCGGCTGCGATTCTGCGGAGCGAGGTGCCACTGAAGCCTCTTTACATCCGGTCAGAGCACGTCTTCGACAAGGTGACCGAGTTTCTCGGGATCGACGACATCGACTTCGAGTCGGCCGTGTTCAGTCGCGAGTTTCACGTGAAGAGTCCGGACAAGCGATGGGCGTACGATGTGATCCACCAAAGGACGATGGAGTTCCTCCTCGCGATGCCCCGTTTCTCGATCGAATTCGGCACAAGAAACGTGATGGTCTGGCGGAATCGACGATTTAAACCGTCGACGTTCGAGGAGGCCATTGCGGTCGCTTCCGGGATTCTCGATCGACTTCCGGACTACCTCCTCCGCGAGATGGCGAAGGATTCGAAAGGAACGACATGACCACGGTCTACGTTGTGCTGGGGGGCCTCGCGTTCGTCCTGTTGTACGGGATGGGGACCTACAACGGGTTGGTCCGTCTGCGTCTGCACGTCCGGGAGAGCTGGTCCGCTATCGACACCGAGTTGAAGCGGCGGTACGACCTGATTCCCAACCTCGTGGAGACTGTGAAAGGGTATGCGGCGCATGAGCGGGAGACGCTTCAGGCGGTGATCGACGCGCGATCCCGCGCGGTGGCATCAACGGGAAGTCCGGGGACGCAGGCGCGGGACGAGGGGGTGCTGGTCAGAGCGCTGCGCCAGTTGTTCGCCGTGGTGGAGGGATATCCTGAGCTCAAGGCGAACCGGAACTTCCTCCAACTGCAGGAGGAATTGACGCTGACCGAGAATCGGATTCAGGCCGCCAGGCGCTTCTACAACGCCAACGTACGCGATCTCAACACCCGGATCGAGGTCTTCCCATCGAACCTGGTGGCGTCCTTGTTCCGTTTCCAGAAGGAGGAATTCTTCGAGATCGAGGACGCGGAGCGGGCCGTCGCCGAGGTGCGATTCTAAAGACGAGCGCACCAGCGCGCGTCCTACTGACCTCTCCTCGACGCCGGGGGAGGCGTTTCGAAGAGGGTGGCTGAACGCCGGAAGACGGGACTTCGTCCCAGAGAGGGTGAGGACTTCGCGACAGGGGCGTCTTGAGGGGGAGGAAGATTCGAAGTTCTTGTGGTACCCTAGCATCAGAGGGCATCAGGGAGGAAGTCCATGGAGATGAAGATCGACTTTCCCGGGGGACAACGGGTCGATGCACACTACAAAGGGTTCACGATCCGCACCGATCAGCCTGAATCGGAAGATGGGGAGGACAGTGCACCTTCTCCGTTCGACCTTTTCCTCGCCTCGCTCGGCACGTGTACCGGGTATTATGTTCTGTCGTTCTGTCGAAAACGGAGCCTCGATATTCGAGGAATCGAGCTGACATTGGCGACTACGCGAGATGAAGAGAAGCACATGCTTTCCGAGATCTCGATCGATGTTCGTTTACCGCACGATTTCCCAGAGCGATACATCGCCGCGGTGGAAAAAGCGGCCTCTCAATGTACGGTGAAGAAGCATCTGTTCGACCCGCCCTCGATCAAGATCGAAGCCCACCGAGGCGAGGAACGGGACGATGGCTGACCGTTGTCCTCGGTTCAGCGGGTCGGATCCGAGGATTGTCCTCCGACTCGTTGGCTAAGCCACCGTGATTAAAACTCCCATTGTATCCCGTATTGCCACCCTGGGATGAAGAATCCATTCAGATAGACGAGGCCGGGTCCGGCAAAGAAGGAGAGGGGGACATCCATGAGCCCGATCAGCGAGATCTCCGCGCCGGCGAACGCTTGGATTCCCATCGCCACTCCGGGGGCACCGAACATCCCGCCGCGACCGTAGAGGGACAGAGTCTTCGCTACGATGGGAAGTTGGATCTTGCCCACCGCACTGATCGTCATGACTCCTCCGGAGAACCCAGCGCCGAGCTCGGCGGCCAGATTTCCGAACCCCAGATGGAGGAACAACACTGGGGCGTCGACGAGCATCTCGAACCCGACGCCGAAGGCGAAGCCGCCCCCCCCGGCGTCAGTGGTTCCCTGCTCGGTGAACGTCGGCGACAGGGAGAGGCGCGAGACGTCCAACCGTCGAATTCCGAGTTCGCCGTATTTCGTTTTGAGCTGGATCGCCTCGGGGAGGTTGCTCACGATCTGTCCGGAGTAGACGCGTTCCCTCGTCTCGATGCGGGAGGGCTCGCCGAACTCCAAGGTAATGATCCGGTCGGTCCGCACGTTGGACGTGATCCCTCCCGACTCGATGCTGATCGTGTCGGGAAACGCGGCGGTGAGATCTCCCTCGTAGGACCGACCGTCCTTGAGGAACGCCGTCGTGTCGTAAGGGGGGCTTTCGCTCTGCGTATACGGGAACGTCATCTTGCGCAGCTGCGTGTTGGGGATTTCCGTATCTCCCGAACTCGTGCGAATGGTGATGGTCCCGATCGCGGTGAAGACGCGGTCCTCGAACCCCCGCCCCGTTGTTGTCGTCACCCGTGCGCTTTCCGACCCTTCGACGAATGCGATCTCAAGGATCGCGGTGTGACGTATGCTGACCGTCACCCCGTTGTCGTCCATCGTCAGCACATCGGGAACACCGGAGAGGATCGTCCCCTCAAAGAGAAGTCCGTCCCAGGTTTCGACACTGTCCGAAAGCGCGACAAATCCGGCCATCAGCAGACCGATAGATACCACGGCGAGCGTTGCGCATCTGTGGTTCATGTGGTTCATGATCCCTCCTCCCTCCAGCATCGCGATCGAAAGAGTATAGGGGAATCGCGGGCGGTGTAAAGCGGACTAGACGGAAGGGGTTGCGGAATCCGGGGATACCGGCTACACCTTATCGACATGTCCACAACCCAGCATCGGCTCGAACTCGATCTGAGCGGGGAATCGTCCCCCGTCCGGGCGGCGTTGATCTGGGCCGTAGGGATCGCCCCTCCGTCCCCTACGGAGACGGCGCCCCCGTTCCTGTTCGAGCTTCTAAACTGCGTCGGTCGCGTGGGGGAGGAGTACGTTCCGCTGGGAACGAGGCAACGGGTCCGGAAGATGCTCCGTTACGGGAAATACAAGCCGAGTGGTCGCAGCAAACCGGCGAGCGAATTTCTTCTCCGCGCGGCGCTTCATGACGCCTTCCCCCTTGTCAACGGGCCGGTCGACGTCAACAACGCGATCAGTCTCCGATCGGGTCTTCCGGCTTCGATCTTCGATGCCGAACGTTCCGGGCGACGTCTGCTCCTTCGTCGGGGGAGGGCCGGCGAGGCCTACGTCTTCAACCCTTCCGGGCAATCGATCGACCTCGAGGATCTCCTCGTGGTTTGTCGACAGGTCGACGGAGAATGGGTGCCCTGTGGAAACCCGGTGAGGGATTCCATGGCGACCAAGATTCATGCCAGTACACGGGAGGTCGTCGCAGTGCTCTACGCCCCGGCGGACGAACCGCGTGACTCCGTGAGAGGGTGGGCGACGAGGTACGCCGAACTCCTCGCTGACCATTGCCGAGCAGGGGAAACGGGGATCGAGATCGTCCCCTGACGAGGGCCGGTCAGCTCCGATACGTCTCCCAGTGGATCCTCTCTTCGTCGTACTGTGTTCGGGCCGGTTTCTCCTCCGTTGGCACGCCGACGGGGATGACCGCGAAGAGATGGTGTTCATCCGGCAGACCGGCTGCGTTGCGGAGTGGCTCCTGGTGCTCGTCGGCCATCCCACACCACGTCGCCCCAAGACCCAGATTGGCAAGGGCCAACAGGAGGTTCTCCGTGGCGGCGGCCATGTCTTGGTCGAACCATCGATACCCCGTTTTCTTCCCGAACGGGACGATGACGGCGCCGGCGTCGACGCCGAACGCGGCGTAGGGGTGGGCTCGGCAGATCCTCTTGACATTCTCAGGTTCGGTGGAGACGAGGAAGTGCCACGGGCGGGTGTTTTGGGCCGAGGGGGCCGCCATGGCCGCTTTCAGAGCCGTCTCCAGCTTCTCTCGGTCGACCGGCTCTCCGGTGAAGCTTCGGATCGACCGCCGTCTCGTGATGAAACTGAGCATAGGGGTCTCCATACTGAACCTCCGAGATCGAAGATGTTTCCCCACTATACCAACAATCCCTGCTCTCGATCCGGGCCGTCGTCGGGAGGAGGGGGGGTGGGGTTTCGCCCTCCGAAAGCTGAGGATGTGAGTACGGATCGGATCTTGACACCGTCCTGCCATACGATACACTTTCGCGCATTTGCGTCGAGCGGATGGAAAAAGTGAGAAAAGAGAATCCGCTTGCCATGGAGTGTACGTGATGCGAAAGGGTCTTCGAGCCTGGTGGCACGAGAGGGAATCTTGGTACGCTGCGGTCGCCTTGGCCAATCTTGTCCTTGGGACCTCCTCCGTTCTCGTCCCGTTGATGATCTCGAAGACGTTCTCGCAATCGGTTGGCGCCCTGGGGATGCTGTCCAGCCTGGTCAGTCTGGTCGGCGTGGTCGGAAGCCTCATTTGGGGTCGTCTCTCCGACGCGGCCCATCGGCGCAAACTGTTTATTGTCGCGAGCTACGGTGCCGTCGGCGTCTGTTTTCTGCTGATCGCCTTTGCTCCTTCGTTCTCGCAACTGCTGATCTTGAACATGGCGTTGAACTTCTTCTGGGTTGCCAACGCTTCGGTGACGATCCTGGTGGTGATCGAGAACCGCCGCCAGGAGACGTGGGAGGGAAAGATCGGCTATCTCAACCAGATCGGAACGTTGGGATGGGTCGGTGGACTGGCGTTGGGGACCGCCTGGATGGCCGGCCTTATCGGTTCCTTCGACGAGAACTTCGTCATCCGGCTTCTGTTCTTCGTCATCGGGGTGGGAGGGCTTCTCGCTGCCGGGATCGCGGTCCGCTATGTCCCGCGGACGGTCCCGAAGTTCACGCGGCGAAAATTCCAGGGTCTCGTCCTTGCGGTCGGGAATTTCCTCGTCGAACGGGCTCGGTTCGCGCCGTTTCACCTCTATTACCGCCTCCATCCACGCAGGGTCTTCCGCGCACTGACCCGCCCGGAGGGATTCCACCCCGGGACGAAGCGGTTTCTCGCCTCGACGTTGATGTCGTTTATGGGAATGGGGTTCTTCTCCATTCCTCTCCCGTTGCTGTTGGCGGAAGAATTCTCTCTCTCGTCCTCTTCGGTCTTCTTCGCGTTTATGGCTTTCCACGCGGCGGCGGTGGTGGCGTACCCGATCGCCAGCCGGCGGATTCGGCGGAAGGGGAACCGAAAGATCCACATGGGGGCCATCGTCTTTCGCCTCGTCTTGTTCCTGTCGGCGTCCCTCTACCTGGGGAGCGGTACCGCCTCTCCCCCTCTATGGCTTATTGCGACGGTCTTCCTCGTCTATGGTCTGACGTGGTCTTTCTTTCAGCTGTCCGGGGTCGCGCTTGTCTCTCGACTTGCGAAGTCGGAGAACCGCGGTACCGCCCTCGGCTTGTACAACGCGCTGGCAGGCGTCGGCTGGATCGTTGCGGGGGTCGGGGGTGGGGTCCTCGCAGAGCATGTCAGCTATGCTGCCGCGTTCGGAGCAGCTGCGGGGTTGTTGCTCGTAAGTCTGGTGATCCTGCTTTTTGTCCCCGACCCCGCTCTCGTCAGGAGAGAGGAGACCGTCCCTCGGGATAGGTGTGCACGGATGACCGTTCCCCGATCCACGCCCGCTGCTCAAGGCTGAGGCCCGTCGTCCGCTCAACACGGGAAAAGGGCTCCACGGACGACGTCCCGTCAGGCGAAACGAGGCGACTACGGCGCATAGACCCAGCAAAGGTGCCATTGTCGATCGATCCCGTAGTGCCAGTACCAGCCGTCCGCTGGGATTCCCGGGAACCACGACCCCATATCCACGTACCAGGAGCTTCCAGGTTGACCGGTGAATGGAGGGAGGGACGGAGGAGCCGGCACCAGCATCGGTTCCTCTTCAGCCGGCGGTTGGATCGATTCCCCCGTGATCTGAATCGCCGTCCAGCCGACCGCCCATGACAGCGTGGGATCGATCGCGCTCAGGAGCGTGACCAGCTGCTCGATCGCGTCCTGGGGATTGTCGCCGATCACCGGGAAGGGGTCCGTCGGTGTCCCCACTGGGAACGAAAGGGGTGCCAAGGTCGCGAAGACAAGGAGTTCTTCGATTCCCGGGGGCGGTTGGGCGATCAGGGAGTACGAACCGTCCGGTAGCCGGACCGCGGTACCCGGTACGTAGTTGTTCGGCGAGAACGCGTTGGGAAAGAGGAGGCGGACCACGCCGTCCGGTTGAAGATCGAACAGGTAGAGGAAGGCAGGACGGTTGACGGAGAGACGGATCTCGATCGGATCTCCGATGTCGAAGGCCGACGTTGTCGTCCACACGTAGACATTCAGGGGCTCATCCGATGCCGGAGGTGCCGGGAGAAGGCCCAGCGGGAAGACCTGGCCGAACGCCCCTCCGACGACACCGAGGGTCAGACCGATAAACAACCAGAAGGCCATGGATCGACGCAGCATGTTGCTCACCTCTCCCCACATACGCTTGGAACGAAAGGTTGTTCCGGAGAAGCAATCGAGGAGGGGGAAGCCGTTCGGTACAATCCTCGGTTAGAGTGGCCCCTCCAGGAGGAGCGCGGATCCCGATGCGATTGCAGAGGCCACACGGTCGGTGAGGAGGGACGAATGGAGGAGAGACGAGCGGCTCGCTACGAACGGATCACCGCGCAGCTGAAGGGGTTGATCGAGGGAAAGTCGCCGACTCTGGCGGCGGCGATGGCGACGATTTGCGCCGTTCTTCACGCGAAAATGCCCCACCATCTGTGGACCGGCTTCTACTTCGTCGCCGAGGAAGGGGAGCTTCACGTAGGTCCCTACCAAGGACCGGTCGCCTGCCAGGTGCTCGCGGGGGAGGGCGTCTGCCTTCATGCGGTCCGGACGAAGGCAGCGGTCGTTGTCCCCGATGTGCACGATTTCCCCGGTCACATCGCTTGCGATCCTCGTTCCAAGAGCGAGATCGTCGTCCCCGTCCTGAAGGGGGGAAACGTCATCGCCGTCCTGGATATCGATTCGGACAAAGACGCTCAGTTCAGCGATGCGGACATCGCGCCGCTGGAGAGGATCCTCACCCTGTTGGGGCCCTACCTCTGAGGTCCGCTGTGGGACGAAGGAGCGGGAAGGGAAGCGAGGGGCGATAGGGTGGGCGACCTAAGGCCTCACTTCCCGCGATCCAGAAGGTGGTC
>Ga0180434_10003766_pt1 | contig 19076 bp, 25 predicted proteins | sample SS_ome_7_FD_132453 | JGI IMG/M metagenome (GOLD analysis project Ga0180434, IMG submission 132453) | Hypersaline lake sediment archaeal communities from the Salton Sea, California, USA - SS_1_D_2 metaG | ecosystem: Environmental > Aquatic > Non-marine Saline and Alkaline > Hypersaline >...
AACAGCGTGAGTACATGCACAGTCCAGTGTTCAGTGTAGTCAGCTGGAAACAGTCGCAATGTCTGGACCGTTAGTTATCGCCCAATCAGCGGAGTATTGCTGTGTATTTCCGAGAACCAACGGAATTCGTGGCACCCCAGAACCTGGTGTGGGACCCTCGTGTCCAGAGTAGGGCGAGGCAGTTGGCAGATGGTCCCGGCGTCACTCAAGGTGCCGGTGCAGTTGGCCACGGCGAGCGGACGCTCAGGGGAGGACCGTGTATGGCTTCATGACCCTACACAGCCGTCAGCCTGGGCCAGATGCAGCGTCTAGTCATCCTCGGGTGGGGGGCTTGAGCCGGCCTTCCACTGCTGCCGAGCCAGCGTGTAGGCAAACGCGATCAGGATGCCGACGATCGGGAGGGCCTCGATGGCCTTGTCGATCTGCTTCAGCCACAGGGCCAACCCGAGGAAGGCGAACAACCCCACCACGATGGCACCACCGATTGCGCGAAGGGTGCCCTCGCGCCGGGCCAGGTGACGGTCCTCAACCTTGCTGATTTCTTTCGCAGCGTCCTGTTCCAGCTTGGCGACGGCCACGGTTGTTTCGGCCTCAGTCTTCCGGGCCGCCGCGATCTCACGGACGGCCTCAACCGTGATCGCATGCAGCACCTGCAGGTTGGGGTCGGCAGGCTGATGGCCCAGAAGGTCTGGCGGCAAGGGCGTGGGGGCCCCGGGGGTCTCCTCATCGGGCATACCCACCAGTCTATCAGTTCTCGGCGGAACTCCCCGCCACCCCCTGCCAGTCCCACTCGAGCGGCTGCCCGTCGAGCCAGAGGGCGAGGAGCCATACGCCGAGGACGAGCTCGGCGTCGAGGGTGAGGCCGGGGCCGAGCTCGTGGGACCAGATGTCCTCGATGGTGGGGAGGTCGGTGGGCGTCGGGTCGGTGATCGTGGTGTTCATGGTCCCTCATCACCACGAGGCCCTGGCAGTTGCGCTCAGCTGCCAGCCGACGCCTTCGGATCCGGCACGAACGTCGACGCCATGTTCTCCCGCCCCTGGCTGACTCTGTAGACGAGATAGAGCCAGCCCCCTGGTACGGGTGTGCGCTGGATGGCATGGGCTGCGTGGGGGCCCTTGGTGATCGGTTCCCAGACTTCCTTCGGCTCAGGTAGCGCGTCGGACATGCGACCCCATACCACGCCACCGGAGGCGGTGCTTCAGCCGCCACCCAGCTGCCCCATCGCCCAGTCGAGCCCGTGCTCCCCGCGCATCACCGAGTCCGACACCCCCATGAGCCGGGCGGCCTCGAGGGCCACGAACCCCTCGAGCTCGTCGTCGGTGGGGACGATGACCTCGGGCTCGAGCTGCGGATACGACACCGCGCCCACGAACGAAGCGTTCCCGATGTGCCGCTCGACGTCGCTCCACTGGTCGCTCACGTTTGCGTCGAGGGTCCGGTAGTCATCCCCCGGAACCAAGGCCACTCGGGCCGCGTGCCCCTGCCCGTTGGTCTTCCGGAAGGCGTCCCTCCCCTCGCCGAAGGCCGGCCCGCCCCGGGTCAGGATGACCAGGTCGCCCACCTGCAGGACGTATTCGCCCCGCCGGATACGGGAGGCACCACGGGCCGCCCCGTTGGCCAGCGCGTCGAGCCATAGCTCGATGACCCCGGCCCGCCAGCCGTGGGGCACCTTCTCCCCCTCCACCGCGGCACTGTAGGCCGCCCAGGAGGCCGCCGCGGCGCACCAGTGGGTCTCGTCCGTCTTGAGCCACTTGCCGATGCGCTTGCCGTCCCTCATGCAGCCGGCGAGGTACTCCAGGATGCGTGGGTGGTGCTCACCGCCTGGCCTCTCCTTCACCCCTGCGGCCTGCTCGGCCTGGCTCAGCTTCAGCGCCCGCACCCCCAGGGGCGCCCCAGGCTGCGTGGGCGGGGGATCGTCGTCCACCGCAACACCAAGCCGGTCACGGCGGTCCAGGAGCTCGACGACGGCATCAGCGAGCCAGGGTGCCCCCCACTCGGTGAGCGCCGCCACGTGCTCGTCGTGGTCCTGGCGTTGCCGGTCCTCAGCCCGGACGCGGAGGCCCCCGGCAGACACGTCCGCGCCGGCCCCAGGAAGACCTGTGAGGCGTCGGACCTCGGCCGCGACCTGAGACGTGGAGGCGAACGCCCCCGGGCCTGTCTGTGGCGTACGCACGTCGGTGTGGGCGATCCAGCAGACCTTCGGGCGCTCCCGGGCCTGCAGCCCGAACCGGACCAGCCCCCCGAGCTGGGAGTCCCGGGCGGTGCCGTCGGCCTCGAGGCCGGCGTGCCAGCTGTCGATGGCCACCACGCCGTCGAGCCGCTCGGAGCTCGGGGCGTCGGCCAGGACGGCCCGCACCAGGGCGTAGCCGGCCGAGAAGCTGGCGAGCGTGACCGTGTCGTACCCCTCGAGGTTCCGGGGCGCGCCGGCGTAGCGCACGAGCTCGGCGAGCAGGGCGCAGCTGTGGGCGCTCTGGCGAGCCAGCCGGCCCAGCTTCTCCGCCAGCCTCACGTAGGCCGACGAGTAGGCGCCGGCGTTGACCAGCACGAAGTCGACAGGAACGTCCAGCTTGTCCTCGAGGCTCCGGAGGTAGCGCGGGGCCACCTCCTGGGCCGCGTGGACGAGGATGATCAGGTGGCGGCTCACACCTCGCCCCGGTCGATGAGACCATCCACCTCGACGTCGATGGCGTCCGGCGCCGGCGCCGGCGGCGCCTCGGTGTCACCCGGGCGGATGAGCTCGGGGTGTTTGGCGGTGAAGTCCTCGGTGAAGCGTCTGGCCACCTCGACGGCCCGGCCGCTGTAGCCGGCGGCGAACTTCGCCAGCTCCTCGAGGACGAAGAGAGCATCATTGCGAGCCATCGGACACCTCCTGAAACATGCTCACCAGCCGCCGCTGGGACCGAACGAGCTGGCGCACGGCCTCGATGACGCCGACCATCTCGAGGCCGCTGTCTGCTCCGTCGATCTGCTCGGCGATCTCGATGGCGGTTACCGCCTCGAGCCAGGCCTCGTAGGCGATGGCGTAGGCGTCCCACAGGGGTCTGTACCGGGCGCGCACCTGCCTCACACGGTCGCGCTGCTCGGCCTTGACGCTGGGATCGCTCCGGTCCCCCTGGACCCGCTTGGCCGCCGCGAGCTGGTCCTCACGGTACCGCTCGGCGAGCGCCTCCTGGGTGGCCTTGAGGGAGTGGGCCGCGGCGTTGGCCGTCGCCGTGGCCGTCGCAAGAGGGCGACTGCAGCCGGTGACCAGCAGCGCCATCCCCACCAGCAGCGCCACCCAGCCGGGGAGGTAGCTCACGACTTGGCCCTCCCCTCACGACCGCCGAGCAGCCCCTCGATGATGACATCGTGACCTGCCATGGCGACCACCGCAGCGAGCAGCCCCCGCAGCAACGCCTCGATCCACGGCGTGCCAGCCGCGATGGCCTCGAGGATCCCAGAGACGATGCCCAGGCCGACGGCGAGCAGCGGGCGGTAGCGCGGCGGGATGGCAACCAGCCACCGCTGCGCCCGCTCGGTCTTCAGCAGGCGCACCGTGACGCCGATGAGCACCACGGACAGGGCGAGCCACTGGTGGCTCATAATGAGGGTGATGATGGTCTCGATCTCGTTGTTCATGGCGAATCGGTCCTTTCGGCGCGCGGCGCCCTGACGAGCCACTCGGTGCGCTCGACCAGCGTGGCGACGGTCCTGGCCAGGGTCTCGATTTGGTCGGTCAAGCGCTGCTCGGCCTGCTCGCGCCGATCCAGGCGCGCGTTGAGCTTGCGGATCTCCTCGTCGAGCCGCGCGAAGCGGTCCGAGAACCGCTCCATCGGATCGATGGTGAAGCGGGCCGAGTCGTCCGGACCGGGCCCCGACGGCAGCGCAGGGGCCGGCGACGGAGGCAGCGCCGGCGGCGGCGTGCTCTTGCCGTTCTTCATGGCGCGCTTCATGACGAAGGCGAGCAGCCCGGCCACGGCGAGGGCGAGGATGCTGATGGCGGCGCTGAGCTCCGGCGTCATGCGTCGATCCCCATGCTGCAGCCGAGGCTCGGCAGGATCGGCCGCCACCTACCGCTGCGCACTTCGAACATGCAGCCGCAGGCCGTCAGCGCCGGCAGCGTCACCATGGCACCGCCCACCCCCTCCCGGTGGATGATGATCGCGAAGTTGCCCGTCAGGGTTCGCTGGATGATGCACCGCTGGCCATCGACCAACGGGTTCGCGGCGCTGGCCTCGAGCAGGTAGTGGTCCCGCTGGGCCGTGGGCTCGACACACCAGTGGCTGTCGGCGCTGGCCCCTTCGATGTTGGTGTTCGCGTCCGGCACAGAGCCCTGCCGGTACTGCATGCCCGTGGTGCCAGAGACCTCGATGTAGCCCCCGCCACTGTTCAGGGCCCGGATCTCCCGGACCTTCGTGTTGCCACTGGCGTCGGTCTCGACCAGGTGGGCGTCGGCAGCCCCGGCCGAGCTCCCAGCGTTGAGCCAACCGATCCAGTCGCAGATGATGTTGAGGATCCAGTTGATGAACGTACCCGCCGCCCCCTCTCCTGGGACGTTGCCCTGGGCGACGTTGGGGGCACCCGGTGGGGTAGTCTTGGTCGGATAGCCAGATGCGGGCCCGCTCGTGAAGTTCGCGTCGGTGGCCCAGGTCGGTACGGTGGATGGTTTCGCCATGTCGTTGCCTCATTCGGTGGTCGCAGCCACGCCCCACACCACGGCGCCGGTGATAGCGACCGTCTCGTGGTCCCAGACTCCAGCGCCTGGCACCGAGATGGTGTCGTGTGCCCACAGCGAGTCGTCGGCGAGCGTGAGGGCAATGAGCCCCAGCACCGCGTGGTGGCTGGCCGTGCGCAGAAAGCGGACGAGCAGCCAGGCCTCGTTGAAGTCGAGGTCCTCGATGGTCAGTGCGTAGCTGTACGGCGGAGCGTTGCGCAGTTTGATGGTCGGCGCCGCCTCGCCCACGAAGCGCCGGCAGATCCGAAGGATGTTCTTGCAGGTGCCGGTCCACTCGTTGTCCTCACGGGCCGCCGCCAGCAGCAGCTCGATCTGGATGCCGAGGAACACCTGGTAGCGGTCGTCGGTGAAGCCCTCGCGGGCCAGGCCCACGACCGAGCCAATCGCGTCGAGCTGCTCGCCCACGGCGTGCTCAATGTCGAGCGCCGCGCGGATGCCCAGTAGTGCGTCGTAGGTGCGAGCCCTGTCCTGCACCAGCTCCTGCACGAGCAGCCGGAAGTTCGGACCCATCTGCACCAGCACCCGGTCGTCGGCGAGCTGGGCGAAGGTCTGGAGATCGGGCACGAAGGACACGAGCTCGCCGTCCACCGCGGCGCCGGCGGGCACACTCAGCACGTAGCCGATGCTGGGCAACACCAGCGCTGGCAGCGGGTCAGCGCTCACCGCGTCCCCGTCGACCACCAGCCGGCGTCGGCGCTCGCTGTGCTCGATCTCGACCACCAGCGTGTCGTAGGCCGAGAAGGACACCGCACCGCTCTCGAGCTCCTGGGCGGCCACGATGCCGTCGTCGACCGTCCACTTGATGGTGCCGCTCACGTGGTCGTAGACCAGCGTGGCGTAATCGAGCTGCAGCAGCGTCGCGCTGACCGTGTCGGCGTGGGCCGGGCGCCACGTCAACGTGACCCCAAGCCACCCGTCTGGCGCCACCGCAGCGGCCGCAATGCGCACCGTCTGCCCGGTCCAGACCTGCAGCGCCTCGACGCTGCCGCGCGCCACCGAGATCGGATGGCCCCACATCCACCCGGGCAGCCGCAGCAGCCCGGCGATGGGCTGGTAGACCGTCACCGCTTGGAGGACGAGCCCCTCGGTGACTCCACTCGAGTCCCCGCATACGACCAGGGTGGTGGGCATCTCGAGGGGGGGCTCGGCCGCCACCTCCGTCGTCCCGTTGCCAGCCGACGCGCCGGACACCACCACCGCGGCCTTGTCGGGCCGGTGTTGGGCCCGGATGGTCAGCACGTCGCCCCGGGCGAAGGTCAGCGCCGAGCTCGTTGCGACCACCGTCCCAGCGAGCTTCAGGCACGCCTTGTCGTCGGCGGCCCGGTAGAAGACGGAGCTGTCCGCATCGATGTGCAGGAGCACGCAGTCGCCTGACGGCTCATCGTTGGCGAACTGGGGAGCGAACTCGATCTCGACGTCGAAGTGTCCCCCCATGGTGATCTCCGAGCTCGGTGCGGTGAGCTTGCCGGCCGCCCGGGTGAAGGTGGCGCCGTCTGCACCCATGAAGCTCGTGGGGTAGGACCGGCCGGCCTCCACCTGGATCCCCCAGAAGTAGGTCGTCCCGGTATCCGCCGCGGTGACCGCAGGCATGGCGTAGATTTCGGAGGCGCTCGAGGTCGCGGCGCCAGTGTAGGTGTCGGACTTCGGCGCCCAGGCGGAGTCGACGCCGGACCACTGGATCACAGCCAGGTCGCTCACGCCCGACTCTTTCGTCTTGAGCGCCGCGTCGATGGCTGCGAAATTGCGCACCCAGGCGCTGAGGGTGTGCAGGCTGAGCCCGGAGGCCAGGCGGTCGTTGTCGGCGATGAACTCCGTGGCGGCGCCGTCGTCGTCCTGCACGCTGCAGACCTCCGACGCTCCGGCTGGAGTGGTCACGCTCGCAAGCACCGGGGTGCCGGACGGTGTCCAGTCGCTGAAGTCCCGCTCGGTCGCCAGGTTGGTCGCTGCTGGCTCGAGCAGCAGCCCCCAGGTGCTCCCGTCCTCGGAGTAGCCACGCGGGGCGTGGCTGGGGAAGCCGGTGCGGACGGTGGCCGCTCCGGTCCTCGAGCTCGTCTCCGCCGTGGCGCAGCGGTAGGTGAGCCAGTCGGGCAAGTCGAGCAGGCCTGCGCTGTCGGGCGCGCTGGCCTCCCATGAGCAGAGCTCGTCGCCCAGGCCAGACCCGGCGACTCCGAGCGCTCGCTCAGCGTCGAAGGTCTCGCCGATGATGCGCGCCGCGACCATCAGACCTCCGCCACCGTGATGTTGACCGAGTCGAAGTCCGCCTTCTCGCGGATGTCGATCGGGATCTTGGTGACCGCCGTGGGGCTGGCCGGGGAGATGGCCATGCGCACGTTGACCCCGTCGACGCCGGAGATGGTGCCCGCCTCCACCATGGCGTGAACGATCCCCTGGTAGTCGAGGGTGAGCACGTCGCGGCCCGGCACCTTGTGGTCTGCGAGGGCCACCTCGAGCACCTGCTCGGCGACAATGTCCTCGATGTTGGGCGTGACGGTGCCCTCGGCTGTGCTGGTCACCAGATCGATCTCGAGGACGATGTCCACCTGGCTGACGACGTCGAAGGCCACGGGCTGGTCGACCCCCTCGCTGTCCACCACGGTGCCGCTGTAGTCGGTGCCGTAGGCCTGCCCGCCGGCGGTCATGGCGCCCCAGATGGCCTCGTAGATGGCCTGCTCGGTCGCAGTGGTCGGCGTCGACGGGGTCGTCTCCACCACGACGTTGAAAGCCTTGAAGGGGATCCCGTCGGCATCGACGGGGTACGTGGCTGGGTTGTGGTAGGCCCGCACACCGACCACGCCCTCGACCTTGGAGACGACCCCCTGGATGGTCGCCAACGGACCCTGCCCCTGGGCGTGGAGCTCGGTGAGGCGCCGCTTGCGAGCGGTGCCGTCCGCCTCCCGCAGGCGCCCGATGTTCGCGTCGTCGGTGGGGTTGGTGAACGAGTCCCAGCCTGTGATGACCGAGACGATCTCCCAGCTCGTCCCGGCGTTGGCCTCGTAGGGGCCAACCTCGACCGCCGTGAAAGTAGCGGGCAGGGTGCCAGGTCCGGACGAGAAGTCCGCGTCCCCGCTGGTCAGCTCCCAGAGTGAGTCGTCGCTCAGGTTCTTGATGAGCGATCCGTCCGGGATGATGCAGGCCCCGGTGGCGGTCAGGGTGCCGGTCGCCCAGCTGCGCTGGGCGCCGCTGCGCACCGAGCCTGTGAGCGCCAGTCGAGCGTCGAGGGCGCGGTAGGTTGCGCCGTTCGGGTCGAACGACCGATAGACGTCGGCCGCGGCCTGCTGGGTGAGCGCGTCGAGCTCCGTCGTGATGTTGATGATCTGGCCCAGCTGAGACTCGGCCTTGGTCTTCACGTTCACGCCGAACTGCGCCTCGAGCCGGTCGATGAGGTCCTGCCGGATCTCCGCCTGCGTCTCGGTGGTCAGCCCGTCCTCGTCCAGCCTCATGGCGTCACCTCGATGGGTCCGAAGGGCACGAGCTCGGCGCCGACACGGACCCGGCCGGTGATGGTCAGCTCACGGCTCTGCCGGTCGAGATCGGTCTCGAGCTCGAGCACGTCGTCGACGCCGTCGCGGTCGCGGATGATCTGCTCGATGATGAAGCGGATGGCCGCCTTGGTCGTTCCCCGCTTGAAGATCACCTGCAGGTAGGGCACGCCGGCGCCCTTGTCGTAGGGCGTTTCGCCCAGCCACGTCCCCAGCGCCATCTCGATGTCCTGGCGAACAGCCTCGGCATCCTCGACCCAGCTCACATCGCCGCCCGTCAGGTCGATGTCGTTGTCGGTGAGCTTGAGATCCATCACTCCACCCTCACCTTTGTGCTGGCCACGGCCGCCTTGCCCGTGTCCCATGTGGTTTGGAATGTCTGCAGCGCCACCTTGCCGCCGTCGTTGGGGACCGCTGCGGCGATGGCCGCTACCAGCGCCGCGTCGATCAGGGAGACCAACGTCTCGGCCTTGGCCGCCCCGTCAGTGGCAGCGAGCCGCCCCAGCTTGATGAGGGTGCCCTCGAGCACTGTGGCGGTCAGATCGGTGGCCGGGGTGATCGGCGCCGTGTCCGGGTGGAGCCCCGGGTGAAAGACCGCGTCCTTCAGCGCGTGGGTGAACGCCAGCCCTGGATCGGTAGGTGCCCCGGCCAGCCGCCACTGCTCGAGGGACCGGTCCGAAATGTGGAGCTCGCCCGTGTCTCCCGGCACCAGCGGGAAGGTCACGTACCCAGCCAGCGTGCGGGGCCAGACCACGGGCACCTTCAGGATCTGAGTGGGTGGCAGGGTCGCCTCGGCGTTGGGGGGCGCACCCGAGGGGACCGCCCCAGCGGGCAGCCGCTTCGGATCGGTGTAGCGCACCACCTGCAGCAGCTCGACCTGGACGCTGGCCGTCTGGGTCGCCGGGTCGTAGGCCACCACCCGGGCCGGAACGTGGGTCCGGATCGACAGCCGCACCTGCCGAGCGATCACCCGCAGCAGATCGGACAGCGTCGGGTGCTGCGGCAGGTCGAAGGGGTCGACGGCACGGTTCTCTCTCACGGCAGCACCACCTTCCGTGCCACGCCGCTCATGGTCGACAGTCCCTCGGTGCTCCCCACGAAGCGCACCTCGTCGATGCGGAGGGGGCCACCACCCATCACCTGACCGGTCGGGCCGAGGATCGTCACCTGACCACCGGGCACGATGCACGCCTGCGCCAGCGCCTCGAACTCGATCCCGCCATCATCGGCCACCCGCCAGTTGAGCAGCCCCGACTGTGGCGCCAGAACCGCTGGCAGCACGTCGTCTCGGAGCCCTCCGCGGTAGACCACGAACCGCCCATCGGCGATGCCCCAGGCCAGGCCAACGCTGGCGAGCAGGACGTCCAGGGCCTCACGCGGCTCGGTGACGTCCACGTGCTGCAGGCCCTGTGCCGCCACGTTGCCAGTGGCCGCCGCGGCGATGGCCGCCATGGCCGTCGAGCTCGGCTGCAGCTGCAGCTGCCCGAGCAGCTGCGCCACCGCCAGCTGCAGACCGAGGCCGAAGCCGGTGCTCCCTCCCGGTGGAGTATCACGTAGCGCTGTGCCACCATCGCGGGCCTGGATCGTGGTGAGGATGTCCGTGCCCTCGACCCGCTCGGACACCAGGTGCCAGGCCTCCCCCCGAAACACCTGCTCGGGCAGACCACCCCAGCCGATGTACAGCCGCACGATCAGCGGCTCCCACGTCGCCCATGTCGTCCCGAGCAGGGCGCGGTACACCGTGGACAGGTTGTAGATGGTGAGGCTCGCCGAGTCCGGCTCCGAGCTCCGAGCTTTGGCCACCTGCCAGTCGAGCCGCAGCCCCTGGCCGGTCAGGTTCTCGACCAGGATGGGCGGCCACTGTGGCGGCTCAGTGGTGAGGATGAGCCGCGTGGAGACGTGGAGCAGCGGTGCCAGCGTCACGACTCCACCTCGAGATAGAAGAGCGCCGCGCGGCCGGCAGCGAAGTCGTCGGTCCTCGGGTCAGCGCCGCCGAGGCCCTTGTCATGCACCCACAGCGGTCCGGGAGGCAGATCCAGGTGGCGGTAGGGGTAGAGCAAGTCCACCCCGCTCGACAGCCCCAGCCCCCGCACGACGTCACCGGTGGCATCTTGGATGTCCAGATACCAGTAGCCGTCGACGCCGTTGGTGTAGGTCGTGAGCTGGCAGGACTGGCCGTCGAGCTGCACCGTCTGCACATGGTGGGTCTCGGTGCCGGTCGGCTGGACGGTGATCTCGAGCAGACTCATCCGCCACCTCCCACCGTAGGCGGCACACCGGTGGTACCCGACGCGGTGGTCTCCTGCCCCACCGGTGTCGTAGCCGCCTGTCCTCCCCCGGTCGCGGCATTGTTGCCCGGCGATTGCGACGGATAGTCAGGCGCGATGAGGTCACCGGTGATCGGAGAGACCAGCCGGGCCTCGCGCACCGTCAGGTTGACCAACGTGCTGTCGTTCTGCGCTGGAGTCCACCCCTGCTGGATGAGCGTGATGAAGGCCTTGGCCAGCCCCACCCGAGGCGTCACCACCATGACGGGCGAGCGCGAATCAGCGATCGCCTTCAGGTTGCTGGCGCGGATGAGATCGAGGCGCAGCAGCGTCGAGGTCGGGGCGGCCCCCATCGGCAGCAGTGGTGGCATGGCGCCGAGGAAGCCGGTGATGGTGATCTGCTCGAGGCGCTTGCGGACGTTGCTGGTGACGTCCAGAAACGACTGGATCGCGTGCTCGGTGACGTCGTACTCGTAGACGGCCTGCTCACCATCCACCATGTCGAAGGTCACCCGCAGCGGGCTCAGCCCCGGCACGATGTCAGCGAGGGGCTCGAGGGCGGTCACCCCGAGCGGGTCGAGCCGGAAGATCGAACACGTGGTCGCGCCGAGGTTGCCGCCGAGCGGGTTGGGGACGAGCGGCCACGTCATCGGAGCACGTTGCCCGCGATGGCCTGGCCAGCCTTCGCGGTCTCCTCTCGCAGGACCTGGCGGATCGCCTCGGCCGACCGCTTGGCTGCCTCGGACGGCTCAGGGGAGACGATTCGCTGCTGGTTCTGGAAGCTCTGGTTGATGGTGATGTCGACGGCGACCTGCGGCTTGGCCTCCTTCACCGAGGGGGTGCGCGCCGCCAGCTGCTGCAGCTTCTGGAACACCGGAGCATTGCCACCGCGGCCAGCCAGCAGGGCCGTGATGACCTCGTCCGGGGTGGCGCCGCCCCGGCGCGGCAGGCCCGTCTCCATGCGGTACAGGGCGTCCTGCAGCAGCTCGCCGCCCTCGGAGAATAGCAATGACAGGGGGCCAGGACCTCGGCTGGCCCTCGAGCGGCCACCTCCGCCGCCGCCGCCACCACCACGACGCCGACGGCCGCCCCCGCCTCCCCCGGCGGGAGTCGCACGAGTCCCCGTGCCGCCCCAGCCCCACTCCTTTTTGAAGGCGAGGATCCGCTTCTTCTCTTTGGCCTCGATCTGCGCCGCCACCGCGTCGCGCTCGATCTGAGTGGCGGCGAGCTCGGCGGTGCCGCTGATGGTGCCCACGGCCTTGCCGCCGAGCACGGCGATCTTGGCGAGCTCGGAGCCGAGCTTGGCTGCGATGGGGATCAGCGCCGCCAACGGGTGGATGCTGCCGGCGGCCGCCGAGGCGAGGGCGATGAAGGCCACCTCGGCGGCATTCGTGTCGATGCCGAGTGCCCTCATGACCTCGGTCACCGTCTGCAGAATGTCGTAGAGCGTGGTCGCCGCCGAGGTGACCGCGGCGATGGCATCCTCGAGATGCTGGGCGATGAGTGCATCATTCTCAGCCAGCCAGTCCTGCAGCGAGACGATCAGCTCCTCGATGGTCGGCAGCAGCTTCACGGCGAGCCCGCGCACCAGCGCCTCGACCTGGTTGCGGAGCTCGCCCAGCCGATCCTGGAAGGCCGTGGCGCGGTCCGCGTCGGCCTGCGTGAACACGCCCTGGGTCTGTGCGGCCAGACGCTGGATCCCCGCTGTGCCCTCGGCGAGCAAGGTGGCCAGCTGCGGACCGGCACGGGTGCCGAACAGCTGCCCGGCGATGGCGGCCCGCTTGGCGTCGTCGGTGATCTTGTTCAGCCGGTCACCGATGAGACCGAGCTGCTGGGTGCGCGACAGCCCGTCGAGCTCGGACAGCGATAGGCCGAGCTCGTCGAAGCCACGCTTCGCCTCGGCGCCGGCGCCCTGGCTGATGTCCAGCAGGTTCTTGTTGAGGGTGCGCATGCCGAGCGACAGCTGCTCGGCCCCCACCCCCGACTGCGACGCGGCGAACTGCAGCCGCTGCAGCTCCTCGACCCCGATACCCAGCGCGCGACTGAGCTTGTTGGTGCGATCCATCGCCGCCGTCTGGCTGTCGACCAGGCGGTAGATGCCAGCGGCGGCCAACCCTCCGGCGAGCGCCAGCCCTTTGGCGCCGCCGATGCGATCCCACAGAGCACCGATGGCTGCTCGAGCTCGTGCCGCGGCCCCCCGCACCATGCGCGACATGCGCTGGAAGGCCCGCCCGAATCGCGTCGTCGCCACCTCACCATCGCGGCCCATCGCCTTGGTGGTGCGGCGCATCCGCTTGATCTGGTTCTCGACCTTCAGCGCCCCGTCGAGCTTGACCCCGACGTTGACCAGCAATGATGCGATGTTAGCCACGGGCTCCGCGCTCCTCCGCGTTCAGCGCCATGGCGGTCTGCCAGCTGCCATGCACCTCGATCATTTCGAGCAGGTCGAACAGTCCCTCGAGGTCAATCGTCGTCTGCAGCGCCTGGTAGGTCGCCACGTCGATCGATTCTCCTCTTGTGCACGCCACGTAGACCTCCCAGGGAACATTTGCCGGACTCATGCCTCGGTGGGGTCCGCTCGCCCCCGGGTGCACAGCTCCGTGGCGGTCCAACGGGCGGCGCACTAGGGCCGGACGAAACCCACCCTCGCGACCCAGATGCACACCTCCAGTAGGTGCAGGTAACGACCAGCGAAGTGGTCGTCGAAGTGCGTGGCCACGATCCCCGGCCCCTCCGCGTCGCCGATCGTGACCTTGTCGGCCGTCGTGCGCGAGAGCAGCGCCTTGGCGAACGCAGCGAACTCGCCGGGCTGCGCACGCTCTGCTGCCTTGCCGATGGCGGCGGCAGCGAGCGCCATGGCCTGGAGCATGGCGCTGCCGTCTTCTTCATCGCCCGGCTCGGCGACACTCTTCAGCAGATCCAAGATCCCGCCGGTGCCATCGTCGTCGGAGGCGAAGATCACCGTGGCGAGGTCGGGACCAACCATCGCGGAGAGGCGCTGGATGAGGTCGAGCCCCGGCGTCGCAGGGAACGTCTTCGTGGTGTAGGTGATTCCGTCGATCACCGTGGAGTGCTCTTTGACGACGCCCATCAGCCCACCACGTTCTCGTCACCGCTGCCGGTGAGCTCGACCTTCCGCTCGTAGCCGAAGACCCAGTTGTAGGTGGCCGACTCGGTGCCGCGCTGCTCGTCGGGCTCGTCCTCGATGTAGGCGTTCACGTAGGTGAACACCTCGCCGCTCGACAGGTCGTTCATGACGACGGGACCCACGACGTTCCCGGCCAGGTCGTCGGCGAGCACCAGATCCCAGAGCCGCTGGTGGGTCTTGCTCTCCTGGTCGACGGTGATCGTGAGCGTGCCGCTGCGGTCGGGGTTGCGGACGCGCACGACCTTGCCGGTCCCTGTCGACTTCCGGGAGTACCGCGCCGCCACCTTCGCCTCCTGGACCGAGGTCCCCGAGGCGATGCCCTCCTTCAGGTCGATGGGATCGACCGGGTTCATCCAGGAGATTTCGACCTTCTTGATCGAGTATTGCCGCATGTCACTGCTCCACGGTGATGTTGAAGACGACCTTCTGGATCCCTCCGGCCAACACACAGGAGGCTGAGAAGGTGAGCTGCCGGGCGATCTTGTCGGCGCTCGAGACGTTCTGGATCTTGGGCGTGGTGATGACCGGTGCGCTGTCAGGTGACAGGTGGCCGAACTCCACGCCCTGGTCGAGCACCGCCTGCGCCGCCGCCTGCACCTGGTTGATGCCGCTCGAGGTGAACGGGACCTTCGTGGGCACGCCGACGAACAGCGACAGGATGCTCTCCTCCTGTCGCGCGGTGAGCCAGTCGATGGTCGTGGTGACGTCGATGAACCGCCCCGAGGCCATGGTGCCCTTGCTGGTGAAGGACAGCCCCTTGCTCCGACCGTAGATGTTGGCGTCGTTGGAGTAGACCTTCGTCGCCTGGGCCGAGGTCAGCGGGTCATAGGTGACGCCAGACAGCCCATGGAAGGCCCATACTCCAACCCCGTTCGGGGCGTCGAGGTTGAGACCGCCGCCCTTGCTCGACCACGCGCCGTCGAGGTAGCCATCGGACGGCACGTCGCCGTCTCCGGACCCATCGTACTGGTGGTAGATGAGCGCCGTCCGGTTGTACTCCAGCGCCTCGAGGTCCTCGGCGATGTTGCCAGCGCCGTCGGTCAGGATGTCCGCGTCGCTCGACTGTGGGATGTAGACCTTCATGCGGGTCTCAGCCCACGCCGCCGCGAGCAAGATCTCGCTGTCGGTCCGCGTCTCGCAGTTGAGCAAGTAGAAGCCATCGCTCCCCGCCTCTTCCTCGATGGCGTTCAGCGATGCGGTGAGGTCCGCGTCGCCGGCGTCGATGCGACCGATGAGAACCGAGTCAACCCCGTTCTCCTGGGCGAAGACGGCCTGCAGCCAGGCGTGCACCTCGGCCTCTGCTGCGGAGGTGAAGCCATCGGCCTCTGCCTCGGCCACCGAGTAGTAGGGGCCGTCCGACCGGTTCGCGGTGGCGGAGTGGTCGAAGACGCCCATCAGCGTCCCGAAGCTGAACTTGTCGGCGGCCGCCCCGGAGAGCGTCACGTTGACGTCGACGAAAATCGTTGCAGGCAGAGTCATGGTCAGGCTCCTGTGTCGACCTGGGCGGTCGCAGTCGCGACCGGTGATTCGTTGGGCGCCGGCAGCAGATCGATGGTCATCGACACGTGCTCGATGACGTCGACCGGCTCGACGAGCACGCTCTGGGCCGCGACGGTGAGATCCACCGCCGAGCGCGTCTCCCAGTCGCCGCCGGCGATGGCGCTCAGATCCACCGGCGTGCCCACGCGCCACAGCCCCAGGCCGTAGCGCTCGAGGATGGCCTGGACGTCACGGCGCCGCAGCTTCGACCGCGCGCGGTCGAGCAGGCTCACAGCGCCGTCACGGGGCTCACGCCCCCGGCTGTAGGCCTGCAGCGTCACCATGCTCGTCTCCGTGCTCGAGCTCACCTCGACGTACGCGTCGGCCTCGACCACGTCGCTCGCTGCGAGCTCGGCGGTGATGGCGAGCTGCCAGATGGCTCCGGCCCAGTCGGCGGTGAGATCGATGGCGTCGGTGGACTGCGCTGTCGCGGTGATGTTGCCAGCTTCGCCGTCCTGGATCTGCTCGAGCAGCTGGTCCCGTACGGTCTCGACCGTGTCGTCAGCCCCCACGTCGACGCGGTAGTCGAACTCGTTCAGCCGCGCGATGGTCCGCTGGCCCTCGGTGGCCGCCGTCACGGTCAGCCGCAGGCTGTCGACCCGGGCCATGACCCGCCCGCCGTGCGCATGGCCACGGAGCCACGGCGCGGGCCCCGCGGTCACCGACAGCGAGAGCACGTCGCCAGCGAGCTCGCTGCGGGGCACCTGGCCGTGCGTCCACAGCACGGTGGCCCCGAGGCCGGCGAGCGCCAGGAACAGGCCCTGCTGCAGCCGGTCGACCCGCATCACTCCTCCTCCAGGGCGGCCAGGGAGATCCAGACGCCGCCAGCGAGCGAGTAGTCCTCGACACGGATGACGCGGTAGGTGCGGTCCTGGTAGACCACCTTGTCGGCCGCCTTGTCGCCATCGGCGACGTAGAGCCGCTCGAGGGTGTGCAGCTGGATGGTCTCGGTGTTCCGGTCGGCCTCGGGCAGCTGCTCGAGGTCCCGTCCGCCGAGGGTGTGCACCGCCACCGGATCGAGCTCGAGCTCCTCGGGCTCGGCCTCGTCGTAGCCGCCGAACTCGTTCTGGCTCGGTGGCTCGGCGCGGTAGAGCGTGAGCGGTCCGACGCTCTGCGACCGGATGACGGGGGCGAGGTTCATTCGTTCCCCCTGGCCAGCACCTGCCTGCCCTTGCTCACCTGCCAGCTCAGCGACAACGAGAGCAGGTCGGTCTCCTCGAGGGGCTTGGCGTGCCCCTTGGCCGCCACCGTGGCCGGCTGCAGCGGCGCCGCCCAGCCCGCCGCGCCCTCGAGCTTGGCCCGGATGAGGCCGACGACGAAGGATCCGATGCGGCTCAGGGCCTGCACGGGCGTGGCCTTGCCCTCGATGACCTTGGCGATCTCGCGCTCCTGGCAGGCGGCAATCTGCGCGCCCTTTTCCTCGATGGTCGATCGGATGAAGGACCGGGCTGGCATGCCCGTGCCGCCCCACTTGTGGCGCTTCTTGCGCCGGCCGCGGGAGGTGTGGAAGACCCCGCCGCCGTGCCGGCCGCCAACGATCGACCCGCCGAACTCATGCACCGCGGCGAGCTTGGCCACGGTGATGCCCGAGCCGTACCTGGTGCGGCCCTCGGGCGGCTGGTAGCCGATCTTGACCCTCATCTGCCGGAGCTCGTCGAGCTGCTCGTGCAGCTTCTGCAGGGGGGAGTCGTGGACGGTGACGGTGGCGCTCACAGCACCCTCCCGGAGCCGAGGTCCCAGCCGCGCGCGGGGTCACCGAAGGAGCACGTCGCGGTGAGGCGGCGGCGGAGGTTCACGTACATGCGGCCGTACTTGGTCAGCATGAGCTCCTCCTCGCCGGGGGTCGTGTTGACCGCGTAGCTTTCCTGGATCTTGTCGACACGCCTGCTGGTGACCGCCCCCGTCGCCGTGGCGGGGTCGTAGCGCAGGAAGGCGAGGTGAGCCGCCATCATCCAATGGCCAGATGAGAGGTAGGCACCCCAGGCTGTCTGGCCCATCATGGCCTTGGCGATCTCGATGATCTCCAGCCAGGCCGCCTTCGGCTCACCGCCCTCGAGGACGTACGACTCCAGCGTGGCGTCGTCGGCCTTCGCCAGTATCTCCTCGGAAGTGAGCCATGTTGCAGCCACGTGTCACTCGTCCGGCCCCGGTCACATCACGTAGCGGTGGACCGCGTGGGGCATCGCCAGCCCGGCGTAGCCGCGCTTGATCGAGGCGAAGCCGATCTTGAGCGTCATCTTGTAGAGCGCGCTCGACTTGTCGTTGACGATGGTCTCGTTCTCCCCATCGTCGATGACCACCCACGCCTTCAGCCCCGGGACGTTGCCCGAGATGCCGTAGAAGGTGCCGCTCGTCAGCTCGTCACAGACATCGAGCGCCACCGTGCCCTTGTGGCGGTTGTCCACCGAGGCCGCAGCAACGTTGGCTCCGCCCTCGGTCACGGCCTGCACGATGATGTCGCTCTCGAGGATGTCGCGCCACTCCTGCTCCTGGTCGACGTGGCAGGCGATTGCGGTGAGCCTGGTCCCGAGCGTGCCGCCGCTCGCATCCGGCACCGTCGCGTGGAAGGTCTTCATCTGCGCCAGATACGCCTTGGTGATCACGGCGCCCGTGTGCGTGTTCGAGAACGTCTTGGTGCCGTTCTTCGGGGTCTTCAGGACGTTTGCCGGATGGTCCGTGGCGAAGAAGGCCTTGCCGTCCCAACATGTCGCGTTGGCGGCGAGTAGCGCGGCGATCCACCGGTTGACGATGCGCACGCCGTCGAGCGCGATCCGGGTCGGCTCCTCGTTCCAGCCGAAGAACTCGGGCGCCTCGACGACGCTGGCGAGCTCGGACACACCGTCTTGCCAGGTGCGCGGCACGATGTCGAAGCTCTTGGATGCGAGCGAGCGATACTGGATGTCGCCCTTGAGCTCCTTGTAGCCGGCGGCGCTAAGGCTGATCGGCCACGTGACCTTGCCCTTGCTCTGCCGGTAGCCGCCGAGGCGACGAGCCCACGGGTCTGCCACGCCGATCAGCGCGCCGACGTACTCGGACTCGAACTCCCGGAGCCAGGCTTGTGCGTCTTGCGAGAGTAGCTCGAATTCGTTTCCCATTTCGTCCTCGTCGTTGCGCCTGCGCGCTCAGTAGTCTCGTCCGTCCTCAGCGCTCCCGCGCTCAGTAGCTCACCACGACCACGAGGCCGGCTCCGCCAGCCCCGCCAGCACCGCTCGAAAGCCCGGTGCCGCATGCGCCACCACCACCGCCGCCGCCGCCGGGGAACCCCCCAGCACCGCCGTCGCCGCCGTTGCCACCCGCGGTACGCCCGCCGCCGCCGCCACCGCCCTGGCCACCCAGGTCGTAGACCCCGGTCGGGGCATCGCCACCTTCGGTGCCAGCGGTCCCGCCAGCAGCGCCGCCGGCACCTCCACCACCAGTGGTGCTCGAGCCGTCGGGCAGACCACCACCGTCGGCGCCGGCCCGGTTCTCACCGGAGATCCCGCCACCGCCACCCCCACCGCCGGCGGCGAGTGACATTCCACCAGCGGCGCCAGCAGAGTCGTCGTTTCCGGCACCGCCAGCGCCACCGGGTTTGGCCACCAGCACGTGAGCCGCGCCCGCCGCGCCCGCGGCGTTCGTGCCGCCGCCGCCCTTGTAGCCACCGGGGGCCACCACCATGGTGGCGCCGAAGGTCGAGGCCGTGCCGTCCGTGCCATCGTTGCCATCACCAGCGACCGCCTTGGTCACACCGCCGGCCCCGCCGGGGCCGACTACCACCGCATGTGTGGCACTGAGATCGGCCGCCGCGAAAAGAGCGTTGACCACCGCACCGCCGGAGCCGCCGCCGCCGCCGGAGTCCGAAGTCTCGTTGCCGCCGGAGCCGCCGCCGCCGCCGCCACCGACCGCGATCACGCGGACCACCGTCGCGTCGCTGGGCTTGGTCCAGTCA
>Ga0180434_10003769_pt1 | contig 19069 bp, 18 predicted proteins | sample SS_ome_7_FD_132453 | JGI IMG/M metagenome (GOLD analysis project Ga0180434, IMG submission 132453) | Hypersaline lake sediment archaeal communities from the Salton Sea, California, USA - SS_1_D_2 metaG | ecosystem: Environmental > Aquatic > Non-marine Saline and Alkaline > Hypersaline >...
GCAGCACCGGGGTGCCCGGCGGGATGCGCGCCGCCAGGTCCAGCGGGTTGATGGCGTCGGCCTCGACCACGGCACCGACGTTGCCCGGGTTGAGGATCGTGCCCAGCCCGTCGGGAAGGTCGGGCGGCACGGTTCCGGCCGTGCGGGCCTGAGCCACCGCGGCCCGCCAGGCCGCGGCCACCGCCTCGGCCTGGGCCGGGGTCTTGGTCCCGGCCCGCACCGCCGCTGCCAGGTCCTCGTCGACGCGGCCGGAGACTAGGTCCAGGTAGCGCCCTGACAGGGGCTGCAGCAGCGCCAGCGAGTGGATGCGCGGGGGGCCGGAACCGCCGGCCAGCGCCATCGCGTGCACGGTCCCCTCCCCTACCGCGTAGACCGAGATGCGATCGTCGTCGGTTGCGGGCTGAGCGGCCAGGAAACCCGCCGCGGCCCGGGCGCCGTCGGTGTAGACCGCGCTGCCGACGTCGCCGGGCTGGTCGGCGAAGGGTCCCAGCCCGGTGGCTCCGGTGCCGACCTTGTCGTAGCGCAGGCTGGCGACCCCGTGCCCGGAGAGGTACTCGGCGAGTTGGCGCATGTTCCCGATCGGGCCGGCGACGTTGTTGTCACCGTTGCGGTCGGTCGCACCGCTCTCGGAGATCAGCAGCGCGGCCGGTTCCGGGTCGGCACCTGATTGGTGCAGGTAGCTGCCGAACAGCGTCAGCCCGCCGGCGGCGAAGCTGACCTCGTCGGTCACCCAGGCGGACTCGGCGCGGTGGTCGCCGCACCCGGCGAGCGCCAGCAGCACCGCCAGGGCGGCCAGCCACCTCACAGCCGTGCCTGGATCCAACCGGTGACGTCATCGAGCACCTGATCGCGCTCGGGCTCGTTGAACACCTCGTGGAAGAGCTCCGGGTACACCTTGAGTTCGACGTCGCGGGAACCGACTTCGCGCACCAGTTGTCGGCTGCCCTCGGCCGGCACCAGCCGGTCCTCCCCGCCGTGCACGACCAGCAGTGGCGCGGTGATGCCGCGGGCGCGATCGGGCCTGCTCTCCCCGACGACGAGCAGCGCCTTGCCGATCCCGGCGGGAACCTTGCCGCGGAAGACCAGCGGGTCGGACTTGTAGTCGGCCACCACCTCCGGGTCTCGCGAGACCGCGTCGGGATCGATCGGCTCGATGGGCAGGTCGGGCAGCATCGAGCCGACCGTCTTGCCCAGCAGCGCGGTCCACCGCGACACCTGTGCGTGCGCGGCGATCGCCGGGCCCGAGAGCACCATGAGGTCGTAGTCGCCGACGTTCTCGCTGCCGTAGGCGAAGACGATCGCGCCGCCCATGCTGTGCCCGAGAACGATTCGCGGGATCCCGGGGTAGTCGGCGGCGGCGGTGGCGACCAGCGTGCGGTAGTCGTCGGTGAACTCCGACATGTGGCGCACCCGCACCCGCCGGCCGCCGGCCCGGCCGTGGCCGCGATGGTCCAGCGCGTAGGTCACCAGTCCGGCCGCGCCGAAGTGCTGCGCCACGTGGTCGTAGCGGCGGGCGTGCTCGCCGAAGCCGTGCGCGAGGATGACGACGCCGCGCGGCGCGACGTCCGGGGTCCACACGTCGTAGACGATGGGGACACCGCCGACGCCGGTGAACGTGCGCTCGGTGCGGGTGGTGACCATGGACCGAGGGTAGCGGCCCCGCCCGCGGCATCGGACCCGGGTCCCACGGGCAGGTCGCTCGCGGTCCCAGCTCAGCCAAATCGACAGTGCCCGTTCGTGATACGCGCGAGGTCCGACGGAGACCCTACCGTGACTTTTGTGGTGACAGTGGTGCTGCTGGGTTTATTGTTGTTTGGCCACACCGGATCCCACCCGAGGAAGGGCGCCCGTGCCGAGCCCAGCCGCAACAGTCCGCCGCGTCGTCGCGGCGTGTCTGGCCGCGATCGTCGGAGCGTCGACCGCCCCGGTGGCCTCGGCCGCCGAGGGCCTCGACAAGCTGGCGCTGGCGATCGCCAACACCCGCGGCAGCTATCTGGTGTACAACTTCGGCGCCGGGCATCCGATGCCCCTGCTCAACGCCGCCGGCAACGCCTACGAACTCTCCGGCGGCGGACATCTGATGATCGTCAAGTCGGCCTCCCAGCGGCTGGCGCCCCGGCTGCTGGCCGACTCCCACCGGGGGTTCCAGGCGCGCTGCGAACAGACCCCCGGCGCGCGCACCCGCGAGGGCCTGATGCAGGCCTCCGAGACCTACACCCCGCTGCAGGCGTGGGAGGTGCTGGGGCGGCCGACGATCGCGGTCAACGCGAACTTCTTCGACGTCCGCGGCCAGCAGGGCGGCTCGTGGAAGACGACCGGCTGCAGCTCGCCGCTGGGGGCCTACATCGACACCACCGGGTCACTGGGACGGACGAACCTGGCGGTGACCGGAACCCTGGCCTACGCCGGAAAGCAGGCCCTCTCCGGCGGCAACGAGGTGTGGACGGCACTGAGCACGATGATCATCCCGGTGCGGGGGGCGCCCTATGTCATCACCCCCGACGGGCCGGACGACTACGACTACGCCTCCGGGGAGATCAACCGGCTGGTCGCCGCGGGCACCCGGTTCGTGGCGGTCAGCGGTGTGGGGCTGCTCTCCCCCGGCGACACCGGTCAGCTCAACGACCCGGGTCCCAGCGCGGCGCGGACCGCGATCGCCTACGCCCGGGACAAGGACGAGTTGTACGTCTTCCAGGGCGGCAGCTACACCCCCGACCAGATGCAGGACCTCTTCCGCGGCCTGGGTAGCGACACCGCCGTCATGCTCGACGGCGGCGGGTCCTCGGCGATCGTCGTCCGGCGGGACAGCGGCGGCATGTGGGCCGGGGCCGGCTCCCCGCGGGGGTCCTGCGACACCACCGCGGTCCTGTGCGACTCCCGCGAGCGGGCGCTGCCGAGCTGGCTGGCGTTCAACTGATCCCGGCCCGGGACCTCACAGCTTGGGGGTCAGGTCCAGCGAGGTCACAGTGGTCATCTTGGTCACCAGCCACCGGGTTCCCTCCCGCTTGAGATTCAGGCGGTAGGACACGTATTTCATGGACGGCAGGGGCGCCTGCGGCGTGCTCGACAAGGAGTTGGTGTAGACCAGCGCGGTGGCCTCGTCGCCGCTGACCGACTCGACCGCCGCGGCCACGACCTCGGTGCTGTTGCTGACCTGGGCTTGTTTGTTGGTCGCGGCGATGGCATCGACGAACTTGCGGTACTGGTCCTCGAAGTCGCCGGACAGGTACTTCGCCGCGCGGTCGGGCAGCGCGTCCATATCGTCGGGGGTGTAGGTCCACAACGTGTTGATCGCCTCGGCGGCCGTCGTGGCGATCGTCAGTTTGGTCACCACGGCGGCGCGGGACACCACATAGGGTTCGACAGCGGCGGCGGCGAGGGCGCAGGCGACGACGAACGTCGCCGCGGCGGCGATGATCGCGGTCCTGGTGCGGGAGCGGGACTTCGGCTCGGCGGCAGGGGCACTCTCTTCTGGGGCGCTGCCCTCCGGGGCGGCGCTCTCTTCCGGGGCGGCGCTGTCCTCAGCCGCGGTGGCCTCTTCCGGGGCGGGACTCTCCTCCGCGGCGACCTCATCGGTCGCGGCGTTCTCCTCAGCCGCGGTGGCCTCTTCCGGGGCGGCCTCGTCGGTCGCGGCGGTCTCCTCGACCGGAGTCTCGGCCTCGGTCTCGGATTCGGTCAGATCACCTGAAGCAGGCTGCTGATCTTCCACTGCCCCTCCTCCTTGGTCGCGGTCAGCACCCAGCGGTTGCCGCTGTCGATCTTCGTGCCGTCCGGCAGCTTCGTGGTGGTCCGCGCGGCCGCGACCAGGTCGGCGCTGCCGTCGTCGTTCCACCGTTCGATGCCGACCGCCTCGACGGTGCCCTTGGTGGGTTCGGCCTGGGCCACCTGCACCACGATCTCGTTCATCCGCTCCGTGAACTGCGCGGCGAAGGGGCCGGTCGCGCGAGCGAGGATCCCGTCGGCATAGTCGTTGGCGTTGAACGGATCCGGTGAGGTGAACTGGGTGATGAAGGAGCTGACGTCGGACAGCACCGCAGCGTCGCGGACCGCGTCGCGGCGATCGGCTTCCCGTTGGACGAGCACCAGTCCGCTGAGCGCCACGGCCCCGGCCATGGTCAGCGCCGACGCGGCGGCCACCAGCGGCAGTCCCCAGCGGCGCGGCGTGGGGTCGGGCATGCGGAAGTTGGGCGCGCTGCCGGTGTCGACCTTGCGGACCGGGCTCATGATCCCGCCCTGGCGGTGTTCGGCTGGGCGAGCACCACGATGTTGGACACCTGCCAGCGGTCCGCCCGTTTCTCGAAACTGACCCGCAGCGTCGCGGTGATCAGCCGCTGCTCTTTTCCGGTGCCGCGCTGGCCGTGCATCAGCATCAGCATCTCGGCGCGGTCCGCCTCGGCCGACAGCACCGCGCTGTTGGTCGACCAGTACTCGTTGTCCACCGGGCCGGCCTTGGCGACCGCCTCCTGCTGGGTCACCAACTGCGGGCGGTAGTCGTCGGTCACCAACTGCTGGGCGCGGGCGAAATCCTCGTTCGCACTGTTCGCCCCGTAGCTGAGAACCTGCGAGACGATCTTGGGGCCCTGCTCGGCGATCTCCGCGCGGGCCTGCTGCACCGCCCGCTCCGGGCGGTTGACCGAGAAGTAGCCCGCGCCGGCCACCGCCACGGCCAGCACCGCCGCGGCGACCACGACTATCACTGCCCGCCCGCGCCGGGTCGGCACCGGGACGCCGGCGGCGTCCTCGAGGCGGTGGACCTCGGTGCCGGTGGCAATGTCGGCGAGGGTGCGGCCACGGGCGTCCCACAGCGGCCAGAACCAGCCGATCGGCGGGATGGTGTCGATCAGATGAGCCAGTTCACGGGCCAGTAGCCGCCCGACGCCAGGGCGCCCGCCGTCCCTTCGGACCACCTCGATACCGAACATCGACCGGCCCAGGCTGCGCCCGGTGATGGCGGGCAGCACGATCCGGTTGACGGCCATCGCCAGGATGAGCAGGGCGGCCAGGACCACGCAGCACCACCACAGCCAGCCCTGCCGAGGGGCCGCCCACAGCGTCAGCAGAACGACCGCCAGAACCGTTGCGCCGCAGAGGACGTCGACGGCGAAGGCGGCGGCCCGGGTGGGCCAGCCCGCCACCGCGCCGACCGGGGCCGACTCGGCCGATTCGTCGGTCTCGACGATCTGCTCGAGCAGTTCCGTCACTGACTTACCTGGTCCATCCTGGCGACTTTGTAGGTCCCGTCCTCCGGCGCCATCCGCACCCGGAGCCGGTAGCCCTGCTCCTCGCCCTGCTTCTCGGTGTTGGTCAGCTTCACCCGCATCGCGACCAGGATGTCCATCGAGCCGTCGGGGTTGTGACGCTCCACCGCGGTCCGCATCTGCGAGACCTCCACCTGGGCGTTCGCCGTCCGGTAGGCGTCGACCAGGAGTCCGCTGTAGAGCTGGGCCTGCATCGCGAAATCACCGGTGGAGCACTCGACGATCTTCGTCGCGCTCGCGGTCATGGCCTTGGCGTCGGGGGCCTGGGTGGCCGCGACGCACTCCTCGGCGGCGGCCAGGGCCGCGGTCTCCGCCCGCGCAGCCGAAGCGCTGCTGATGTCGGCCCACAGGGCCAGGCCGCCTCCGGCGGCCACCACCGCACTGGCCGCGAACAGCGCGACGACGGCTCGCCTGATCCGGGGGTCCGGGTCGGGGGTTGCCTGAGGCACCGGCTGTTCAGCGTCCCCGACCGGCTGTTCGGCGTCGCGGTTCTCCGCGTCGTCATCGGTGGGGGCCGGGTTCAACGGCTCTTCGGCGACAATGCGCTCCGCGTCGTCGCCGTCGGGCGGGACCTGATTCGCCGGGGTCGGGTCTAGCTGGCCGGAGCCAGCATCTCCTTCCATCCGTCGTCTCCTGTACTGCTCGAGTTGTTGACGCTGTAGGTGGCCCCGTCCGGACCGGTGACCTCGCCGCTGGCGGGGTTGTAGGTGGCCGCTTCGCCCTCCGCCGGAGTGTACGTGCAGGTGTCAGGCTGAGGCCAACCCGGCTCCCACGGCCCGGCACATCGCACCGAGCCGGATCCCGGCCGCGACAGCGGGTCGCTGATGATCGGCGCCGGCGGCGGCAGCAGCTCCGAGGCCAGCGGGTTCAGTCCGGTGTTGACCGACGGTGCCGGGATGACGGCACCGGGGTTGACCGGCTGGTCGCAGCGGGCACCGGGCGCCGGGCAGTTCAGGATCTGCTCGGGATCGCCGTACCAGGGGTTGGTGCCCAGCGGGGTGTAGGGCTCCTCGCCGCGGCACTCCTCCGGGGAGGGCGCCCGCTTGCCCGGCACGTCCGCGCACGGCATGTTGCGCGCACCGCGCACGCTGTTCGACGGCGTCTCCTGCGGGATCTTGCAGTACAGGCCCTTGGGGACGGGCGCCTCGCTGGTGTCGCTGAAGGACCGCCACTCCGAAGCCGGCAGGAATCCGGTCAGGCAGGGCGCCGGCTGGTTGATCGACAACCCGATGCCCTGGTAGGCGTAGCCGCCGGCGGGCCAGGTGGTGGTCTTGGCGATACCGCCGATCTGCGGCAGCACCACGAGAACCTGCTCCACGCCTTTGTTGTAGCGCTTGAGCATGTCGGTCAGGATCGACACGTTGGCCAGGGTCTGCGGCAGGGACTCCTCGATCCCGCTGAAGACGACCTCGAGCGCCTCGGCGGTCGGCGCGGCCTGCTGAAGTCCGCTGCGCAGGGCGGCGTCCTCCTGGACGACCTGCGCGGAGATCGAGTTCAGGTTGGCCGCCCAGACCCCAATCGCGTCGGCCGAGGTGACCTGGCTGTTCAGGATCGGCCCGGTGTTGCGGACGATGTCGGTGATGTCTTTGATGTTGACCTTCAAATCGCCGACCAGGGCCTGGGTGCCGTCGACCAGCCGCTGCAGCGACGGACCGAGATCACCGACGGCCATAGCGGTTTCGGTGAGCAGCGTGGGGATCTTGTCGGCCGGGATCGCCGCGAGCCCTCGGTTGGCGGCGTCGAGGGCCGGACCGATCGAGGTCGGCACCGAGCTCTTGGTGATCGTCTGCCCGTTCTTGAAGTACTCGTCGGGGTCGTTGGCCGACACCAGGTCCAGGTACTGCTCGCCGATCGCGGTCACCGAGTGCACGTTGGCCGAGGCGTCGATCGGGATCTTGTACTTGTTGCTGATCCGCATGGTGGCCTCGACGCCGTTGGCGGTCGGCTGCACGTCGGTGACCCGGCCGATGGTGGTGCCGCGGTAGGTCACGTTGGAGGTGCGGTACAGACCGCCCGAAGCCGGGAGCTCGGCCTTCAGGTAGTACTGCCCGATGCCGGCGACTGACGGGATCCGCAGGTAGTACAGGGCGAGCACCAGCAGCGCGACGATGGTCAGCAAGCTGAAGACTACGAGCTGGATGCGGGTGAACCGAGTCAGCATGTCGTGGTCACCTCCTCATTCGCCGCGCACGACGTAGGGCCCGCCGTCGCTCATGTTCGGATGCGGGGTGTATCGGACGTCGGGGATCATCGTCGCCGGGTCCCGGCCCCACGACTGTTCCAGCGCGCGCAGCATGCCGGAGAACCCGGTTCCGGTGAGCAGGCCGTTGTCCAGCGCGCTCAGCGTCAGGTCCAGGGTCAGCGACAGGTTGAAGAAGTCACCGCGCATCGCCTTGGACAGGTTGTCGATCGGGAACGGGTTGGTGATGAGGATCTTCAGTGCCTCCGGGAGGTACGGCGATCCCAGCGCCAGCTGCTTGAGCGGGCGCTGCAGCAGCCGCAGGTTGGTCTGCAGGTCGGCCTGAGCAGTTCCCAGCGTGTCGGCGGTGACCGTGCTGAACCGTCCCAGCGCCTCGATGGCGTCGGTGATCCGGTTGCGGGCGTCGGCGAGGTAGCTGGCCAGCGGGGGCAGATCGGTCAGCAGCCGGTCGACCGTGGCGTTCTGGTTGGCCACGATCTTGAACAGCTCGTTGGTCGAGTCGATCGCCCGGGCGATGTCGTTGCGCTGCTGGTTGAGCTGGTCGGTGAAGGTGTTGAACTTGCCGAGGAACGCCCGGATGGCCTCGGCGTTGCCGTTGAGCAGGTTGTTGGCCTCGGTGGCGATCACCTCGAGGTTGGAGATCCCGCCGCCGCGCAGCACGATCGCCAGGCTGGCCAGGGTCCGCTCCACCGTCGGGAACGACGAGGAGTTCTTCACCGGGATGGTCGCCCCGTTGCGCAGCGGCTGGGACGAGGGGTTGTTCGGCGGGGCGAGCTCGAGATGCTGAGTGCCCAGGATGCTGGACTGGCCGATCTTCGCCGTGGCGTTCGCCGGGAGTTCGATCCCCGGCTGCAGGCCCACGGTCAGGGTCGGGATCCAGTCCTTCAGCTCGATCGCCCGGACGGTGCCGACGGTGACGTCGGCGACCCGGACGCGGCTGTTGACGTTGAGCGCGAGGGTGTCGGGCACCTGGACGTAGATGGTGGTCCGGTCCTCACCGGTGCCGGGGCCGACCGGCAGCGGCACGGCCGCGATGCCCTTCCATCCGCACGAGGACAGGGTCATCACGGTGACGCCGAACACCAGGCCACGCCAGCTGAACCGGCGCAGGCCGGCGGCCAATGATCTCACTGTCCCGCTCCCGTCTCAGCCGGCAGGGCCGGACCACTTGATGCCGCCGGAGCCACGGCCGCGGGGGGCGGGCCGATCTGCTGCGATACCGGCAGCGGGCCGGGCACCACGCCCGGCGCAGGCGGAGGCGGCGGCGCGGGCTGCGGGTACCAGGGCGGCGGCAGCGGATTGTTCTGCCATCCGAACCCGTCGTAGGAGTTCGGCGCCGCTCCACCGCGCGGACCGGCCGGCGGGATCGACGTCGGATCCGGGCCGCCCATCAGTGCGGCGAGCGAGTCGGGGGTCAGCATGGCCTCGGTGAAGGGCTGCACATCGACACCCTGCATGCCCGGGGCGACGATCCAGCCCGGCTCGTGATTGCCGTGGGAGAACAACGTGTCCCGCGACCAGATGCCGGGCACGGTGGTGTCCTTGTACCCCACCGGCGGACGCAGCCGCTCCTCGCTGTAGGAAACGTACTTCGGCAGCGTCTCGGCGGTGGAGAACTGGTTGACGCCGAAGGGCAGGAAGTTGAACTTGATGGCGTCGAGGACCGGGGCAAGGTACTGCGCGCACAGTTCGGCCGAGTCCTGATACCCCTGCCGGCTCCCGGCCTGGATGGCGCTGCAGACGAACTGCAGCGGGTTGGCGAAGCTGGGGATCGCCGGGATGGCGGTGATCGCGCCGTGGGCGGGGTGGTAGATCTGGGTGGCGTTGACGACCGCGGTCGGGTAGACGTGCATCAACTGCTCGAGGCCGGTGAGCGAGTCCGGCTGCACGATGGCCGTGGTGGCCTCCGAGAGGTTGTTGATGCTGGCGGTCAGCACCTCGCCGTTCTCGTCGACGAAGCTCCGCGCGGTGGTGAGCAGGCTGTTGATGTCCCGGACCGCCTGGGCCACTTCCTGATCGGAGTTGTTGAACGAGTTGGTGAAGGTGGCCAGGTCGTTGTTGAGCGCCACGAACTGCTGGTCGCTCTGACGCAGGGCGTTGACGAACAGCGCCAGGCTCTTGGTCACCCCGAACAGGTCGGTGCGGCCCTCGTTGAGGGCGGTGACCGCCTCCGAGAGCGCCTTGAAGGCGGAGTTCAGCTGCTTGCCGCGGCCATTGAGGCCGTCGGACAGCGAGGCCACGAACTCGCCGATCGGGCCCTGCGGCTGTTCCGGCGTCGGTCCCAGTTCGGTGATCAGCTTGTCCAGGTTGTTGCGGATGTCATCCCACTCCACCGGCGTCTGGGTCCGCTCGATGGGAATCACCGCGTTGTTGGCCAGCACCGGACCCCCGGAGTAGGGCGGGTCGAGCTGCACGGTCCGGGAGGCGACCACCGTCGGGTTGATGATCGACGCGGTCGCGTTGGCCGGCACGTCGTACTCGCTGCCGTAGCTGAGCACCACCTTCATCTGATCGCCGGCCGGCTCGATGCTGTCGACGGTGCCGACCGGCACGCCCATGATCTGGACCTTGTCGCCCGGGTAGAGCGCCAGGGCGTCACTGAAGTAGGCCGTCACCCGCTTGGTGGTGACCTTCTGGTAGAGGTTCCACCCGACCAGTGCCGCCACCACGGCGAGGATCACGACGAGCGCGCCGACCACAGCCGACCCCCGCGTCAGGCTCCCCAGGCGCCAAGAGCGTGCCTCCGCCACTGTCACTCACCTCCCGTATCGACAGGTGCGATGAGCTCGGACCCGGCCGGCACCGGAACGGTGCGGGCACCGGGCGGTCCGGGGGCGAACCCGGGACCGGGCGCACCGGGAACGAACGGTCCCATCTGGCCCGGAATGGCCGCGGCGGGAACGCCGTGGTTGATCGGTCCGGCCTCGGTGTTGGGCGCCGAGGTCATCACGTTGGGCGGGCCGTAGCCGCCCGGGACGGGGCCGTAGGGGCCCTGGCTCAGCCCGGCGCACGGCAGCGGATTGCCCGGAGTGGGCTTGCCGTCCGGCGGCGGGGTGTAGGAGCACGGCGAACCCGGTGGCACGGCCGGACCCGGGAACTCCGGGGTGCCTTCGAGCACCTGTGGAGCCGGCGGCGGGGCGCCGTTCGGGAAGCCGACGCCGTTGGGGTCGGGGAACTGGAAGGCCGGCAGGCCGGCGTTGCGCCAGAACTCCTGCGGGTCGATCCCACGTTCCTTGAACGCCGCGTCCACCCAGGGCTGCAGGATCCAGTAGGGCAGGATGTTGGCCACGGCCACCTTGAAGTAGGGACCCGAGGCGACGGTCTCGTTGAGCTGTGTCACGGTCCGGCCGCTCAGCGCCAGCGCCTCGGACAGCTCGGCCTTGCGCTTGACCAGGATGCCGCTCACGGTCCGCAACTGCTCGAGGACGTTGTTGAGGTTCGGGTTGTCGTCGATGAAACCGGCGAACTGCTGGGAGACCTGGGCGACGTTGGCCAGCAGGTAGTCGATGGCCTGGCCGCGCTGGTTGATCGCCCGCAGCAGCACCTGGGCGTTGACGAGCAGGCGGTCCACCTGCTCGCTGCGCTCACCGAGCACGCCGGCGACCTTGTTGGCCGAGGCCAGCAGATCCTTGACCTCCTGGTCCCGCTTGCCGATGGTGTCGGAGAATGCCGCGATGCCGTCCAGGGCCGCGCTCAGGTTCGGGGAGAACTGGTCGACGGTCTCGGCCAGGGTGGTCAGCGACCGCTTGAGCACCTGGGTGTCCCACTGAGAGGTGGTGCGGGTCAGGTCGGAGAAGGCGTCGTAGAGCTGGTAGGGCGTGGTGCTCTGGGTCAGCGGAAGCACCGCGTTGGGCCGCAGGTTGCTGTTGCCGCGGGGCTCGATCTCCACGACCCGTTTGCCCAGGATGGTGTCGGTGCGGATCGACAACCGACTGTCGCTGCCGATCCGGTTGTGGCCCAGGGTGAACCCGACGAGCACCCGGTCACCCTTGATCTCCAGTGATTTGACCTCGCCGACCCGCAAGCCGGAGATGCGGACCTTGTCGCCGGCGATGATCCCGGCCGCGTCGGTGAACTCGGCGTAGTACTTGGGCGTGGCGAACAGCTGCGGCACGCTGGCGAAGCTCTGGCCGACGCCGACGATGAGCGCCAGCACCACGATGCCGAGTAGGCCTACCCGGGCGCGATCGGAACTTTGGAGGACTCTCATTGCGGCGTGCACCTTCCGCTGGGCTGCTGCCAGACCCTGACGGTGCGCACCGGTCCTCCGGGCTGCAGGCCGTTGAGCTTGAGCGTCAGGTCGCACGCGTAGAAGTTGATGAAGTCCCCGTAGACCCCGCCGATCCGGCCGATCAGCTTGGCCGCCTGCGGCAGTTTGATCAGGGTGTCCTCCAGGCTGGCGGCGTTGTCGACCAAGGGCTGCTGGAACTCCTCGAGGCGCGTGATGGTGCTCTGCAGCAGCGGGCGGTCGTCGCGCAGCAGGCCGGCCAGGGTGCCCGCGCCGTTGCTGATCCCGGCGATCGAATCGGCCAGCGGGTCGGCTCGGTTACGCAGACCGGTGATCAGAACCTCGAGGTCGTTGACCGTCTGGTCGAACTCTTTCTGATGCTTGACCACGGTACCCAGCGTGGTGTTGAGGTTGGTGATGACCTCGCCGATGGCCTGGTCCCGGTCGGCGAGCGTGGCGGTCAGCTCGCCGGTCTGCTCCAGGATGTCGCTGATCGTGCCGCCCTGCCCCTGGAAGACGGTCAGCAGCGACGTCGCGATGTTGTTGACCTTCTCCGGCTCCAGCGCTTTGAACAGCGGCTTGAAGCCGCCGATGAGAGCGTCGAGGTCGAGCGCGGGCTGGGTGCGGGCCAGCGGGATCAGGCCGCCGGGCGGCAGAACCTGGTTGGCGCCCTCGCCGGAGCCACGCTCGAGGTTGACGTAGCGGTTGCCGATCAGGTCCAGGTAGCGGATGGTCGCGGTGGTCGACTGGTAGATCGGCAGCGCCTTGTCGACGTCCATCTCCACCAGCACGCGCCGGCCGTCGTCGGTCAGCTTGATCGAGGAGACCTTGCCGACCTCGACGCCGCCGGCCCGGACGAACTCGCCCTCCTTCAGACCGCTGGCATTGCTGAACATCGCCAGGTACCCGGTGGTCCGCTCGAAACGGAACTGACCGAACACCACCACGATGATGGCCGTGAAGAGCAGCAGCACCGCGGAGACGATGCCGAGTTTGATGGCCGTGCCTTTGATGCTCATGGGTTGATCGTGTTCTCCCCGACCTGGCGGCCCCAGACGTACTCGTTGACCAGAGGTTGACCCAACTCGAAGTGGTTGTAGGGCGCGATCGACACACCGGTGTCGGCCACAATCATCGGCGCGGGCCAGAAATCGTTGGTGATGTCCTGCCAGCAGCCGGGAGCACCCGCGGGCCCGCCCCGGGCGTTGACCCTGGGCATGTTGTCCGGATACACGTAGGGGTTCGGAGCGCCCAGGATCGGGGCAAGGACGTTCAGCGAGTAGCCGTTACCGCCCAGGGTGGCGTTGGCGACCGGAAGGGCCTCGGCGGCACCGCGCAGCGTGCACAGGATCGCCGGGCTGTAGGTGTCCAGCAGGGTCGACGTCGCGACCAGATCCGACAGGGCGCGCACCAGGTACGGCGAACCCTGCTCGAAGGTGCCGGCGGCGGTGTTGCCGAAGCCGGCGGCGGCCAGCAGGGCGGCGTCGAGATCGCCGCGCTGGCCGTTGATGGTCCGGGCGGTGATGGAGATGTTGTCCAGGGCGCTGAGCAGATCCGGGGCCGCGCCGGTGTAGACGTCGGCGAAGCCGGCCAGCTGCTGCACGTCGTAGCGCAGCGTCGGCAACAGCGGGTTGAGTTCGTCGAGCGCGGTGTTGGCGTTCACGATCGCCTGGCCCAGCTTGGTGCCCATCCCGGTGAGGGCCTCCGCGGTCGCCGCCAGCGTCAGGTTGAGCTTGACCGGGTCGACCTTCTCGGCCAGCGAGGTCACCGTCTCGAAGATGGTGTTGAACTCGGTGGTGACGTTGGACGCGTCGATGATGTCGGCGCTGGTGATGCGTGCGGCGGTCGGGTTCTTGGGGCTCTTCAGCGAGACGTACTTGGTGCCGAAGATGGTGGTCGCCTCGATGGTGGCGTCGACGTTGGCCGGGACCAGCGGCGTGTAGCGCTTGTCGATCTCCATCTTGATCTCGGCGATCTCCCGGTCGCCGCGGCGGACCGCCGCGACGTCGGTCACCCGGCCGACCGGAAGGCCGTTGAGGGCGACCTTGGAGCCGGGGTCGAGCATCAGGCCCGCCCGGCCGGACTCCATGGTCAGCTTCGTCTTCGGGGTGAGGTCACCGCGGTAGGCGAAGACGACGAAAGCGGAGATCAGCGCGAAAATCAGCAGCATGATCAGCCCCGCGAGCTTGTACGGGGGTTTGCGCTGGACGTTCAGCGGTGCCGTCATGTCAGTGCCGCCATATCAAAGGGTGAGGTTGAAGTTGGCGTTGGCGCCGTAGAGCGCCAGCGAGGCGAACAGGACAACGATCACGATGATGATCAGCGAGGCGCGCATCGACTTCCCGACCGCCTCGCCCACACCCACCGGGCCGCCGCTGGCGTTGTACCCGAAGTAGCAGTGGTTGACCATCACGACCAGCGCGATGACGATCGCCTGCACGAACGACCACATCACGTCGTCGAGGCGCAGCAGCGTGAAGAAGTAGTGGTTGTAGGTGCCGCCGGACTGGCCGTAGAACAGCGTCGTGGTCAGCTGGGCGGAGAGGAAGTTCATGATGATGGCCATCGCGTAGAGCGGGATGATGACCACCATGCCGGCCAGGATCCGGGTCGACACCAGGTAGGAGATCGACTTGATGCCCATCACCTCCAGGGCGTCGACCTCTTCCGAGATCCGCATGGCGCCCAGGGTTGCCGTGGCTCCCGCGCCGACCGTCGAGGCCAGCGCCTGGCCGGTGACCACCGGCGCGACGATGCGGACGTTGACCAGCGCCGCCAGCCCCGCGGTGACCGCCTCGACGCCAAGGTTGCCCAGCGAGGCGTAGCCCTGGATGGCGATCAGCGTGCCGGCCGAGAGGGTGACGAAGCCGATGATGGCGACGGTTCCGCCGATGACCGCCATCGCCCCGGTGCCCAGCCCGATCTCGGCGATCAGCCGCAGCGTCTCCTTGCGGTAGTAGCGCAGGGCGTGCGGGATCTGCCCGATGGCCTGGATCGCGAACAGCGCGACGGTGCCGGAGCCCTCCAGCACCCGGCCCGGTGCGCCGGACAGCTTGTTGAGGCTGGCGTAGGCGCGCGGAAAACGGCTCCGCACCACCGATTCTGTCGCGGTCGCCATCTAGTTCCCCGTCCCGAACCGAACGCCGATCGTGGTCAGCACCACGTTGACCGCGAACAGCGCCACGATGCAGAGCACCAGCGTCTCGTTGACGGCGGTGCCCACACCCTTCGACCCGCCGGCGGTGGTCAGCCCGCGGTAGCAGCCGACCAGGCCGGCGATCAGCCCGAAGGTGAGCGCCTTGGTCAGCGAGATCATCACCTCAGGCAGCCCGGTCACCAGGGTCAGGGTCTGCACATAGGCGCCGGGCGACATGTTCTGCACGCCGACGCCGAAGATGAAGCCGCCGACCAGGCCGATCGTGATGACCGCGCCGTTGAGCAGGAACGCCACGAAGATCGAGGCCGCGACGCGGGGGACGACCAGACGGTGGATCGGGTCGATGCCCAGCACCTCGAGGGCGTCGATCTCCTCGCGGACCGTGCGGGCGCCGAGGTCGGCGCAGATCGCGGTGGAGCCCGCGCCGGCGACCACCAGCACCGTCACCAGGGGCCCGAGCTGGGTCACGGCGCCGAGCGCGGCGCCGGCACCGGACACGTCGGCCGCGCCGATCTCCTGGAGCAGCAGGTTCAGATTGAAGATGATCAGCACCGTCATCGGGATGGCGACGGCCAGGGTCGGCAGGAAGGTCACCCGCAGCAGGAACCAGCACTGCAGGACGAACTCTTTCCACTCGAACGGCCGGGTGGTGGCCTTGGCGGTGAGCACGGTCATCCGGGAGAACCCGCCGACGGAGGACAGCGGCGACTGCATCCGGGCCCACAGGGAGCTCAGTGCCCCACTCGTCGCGGTGGCCATCAGATCCGCCCCACCGGACCGGTCACGGGAACGTCACCGCGGAACGAGAAGCCGTTCGGCACGTACCCTCCCTGATCCGAGTGATCCACGCCTCCTCGACCGGTGCTGGTGAGGAAGTCCACAGGAATGTACCCGATCCCCCGTGGGTGTTAGGCGGCAACGGCACTATTGATCTGTCGCCGGTTTTCCGACCCTTCCGAAAAGGGCTCTGAGCTGGGTCTTCAGCACCTTGCCCGGCGGGGTTTCGGGGCAGCGCCCCGACGATTTCCGGAGCCTCGGGGCGCTTCTAGTGGGCCAGTCGCCCGCCGGGGAACTCGAGAATCGCGGCCAGCGGCGGCCGGCATGGCGACTTCAGGTGCGGTCAACCGGAGGTGCACCGGAACCGCAACGGCGCCACGGTGATTCGCGGCATCGCGCCGGCGCTCATCCGGCGCCGAGTTGTTCGGCGCGCGCCTTGAGGTTGCCGGCCAGGTGGTCCAGCGCGTCGTTGACCAGCTTCTTGACCATCATGGCGGGCACCGCCATCGAGGTCTCGACGTCGAGGTCGACGGTGAGCAGGCTGGCTGCGCCCATCTCGACCACCGAGAAGAGCTGGTTCTGCTTGGTGAACAGGTCGCCCTGCTGCAGCACCGTCTGGATCTGGGCCGGGCCGGGGTAGTAGACGGCCTGGATGAAGGTCCCCTCGTAGCCCTGGACGGCCGTGTCTACCCGCAACTGGCTGGGTCGGCCATCGTGGTAGCGGGCCAGCACGTAGACCGCCCGCACCTCCTCGTTCCACTGCGGGTAGGCCTCGAAGTCGGCCACGATCGCCAGGATGGCCGAGGCAGTGGCGTTGACCTCGACGGTCTTGCTCACCAGCGGCATCAGCGGCGCGCCTTCCCGGCCGGCGCCGCGACCCTGGCATCGCCCAGCGGAGCACGCTCCCGGGTCTTCTCGTCGCGGATCAGCCCACGCAGCAGCGCGGTACTGAACTCGGCGGCGATCTCCGCGGCGCTGCGGCGGCCGTCGGGCCGCAGCCAACGGTAGGCGCCCATCGTCATCCCGATGTAGCCCAGCGCCACCACGTGAGAGTCGCACTCGAAGAACTCGCCGCTGGCGATGCCCCGGTCGATCAGCCCGGCGACGTGCTCGTAGACCTGGGTCTCCTTCTCGCGGACCTCGGCGACCTGCTCCTCGGTGAACCATTCGGTGATGTAGGGCTGCTCCTGGAAGTACACCGCCGCCCCCTCGGGGTTCTCGGCGATGTTGGTCAGCAGCCGAACCGTGTACTGGTAGAGCGCCTCCCGGGCGGTCCAGGACGGGTCGTCGTGCACGGCGGCCAGGGTGTTCTCCGCGGCACGCCGGTAGATGTCGAAGAGGATCAGCGACTTGCTTGCGTAGTAGTGGTAGACGGTGGCCTTGTTGAGCCCGATGACGTCGGCCACATCGTCCATCCGGGTGCCGTGATAGCCGCGCGCGGCGAACAGCTTGGTCGCGACCGCCAGCAGTTCCTCGCGGCGGCTCGTCCCGTTCTCCGGTGGCATGAGTCCTCCCTATCAACTGGTTGGACAGTCTAGGCAATGAGTTGGTTCATCCCCCGCCGTGGACGCGACGGGATAGACTCCGGCTAGCTGGATGCCCAGTCGGACGCCAAGGAGGAATTGCGATGGATCCCAATCCCGACTACGACGCGACCGACGAGATCGAGTACTTCTTCAGCTGGCTGCCCTGGGCTCTGCGCGGCACCGACTGGACCGGGACTCCGGCCTACCCGCCGGTCTGAGCCTCGTTCAACCGCACCGTCTCCAGCGCCGCCCGGAACTCATCGGAAATCGGCGTCGGCCCGTCGTCGTCGAGTAGCACCAGGACGGTGTCGCACACTCCGATGCAGGCGCCCCGCAGGAACAGCCCGGTCGAGGCGACGAAGGACGTCCGCCCGATCCGCCCGACCCCGGCCCCGGTCGTGATCAGCGCCGGCCAGTGCGCCTCGGCCAGGAAGTGCACGGCGTTCTGCGAGGTGACCAGCCGCACCCGGCGGTCCCCCGCCCGGTAGGCCCCCGGAAGCAGCCGCCTGTTCATGGTGGCCCGCGCGTTCTCGTGCATGGCCTCCAGCGCCAGGTTGTTCAGGTGGGCGTTGGCGTCCATGTCGCCGTAGCGGGCCGCGACCTCGTCGACGACGGGGTAGGTGTCCAGTCGCAACCGCGCGGGGTGCGGGCGGAGCGCGGTCGTCGTCCAGTCGGTCACAAGACGGCGAGCCTAGTGAATGTCCGGCAAGCCCGACGGGAAGCCGACCCGCCAGCGTTCCGGCGGCTACAGCGCTTTGAGTTCCTCGATGACCTCGCCGACCGACTTCTTGGCGTCGCCGAAGAGCATCGAGGTGTGCTCGGCGGTGAACAACGGGTTGTCGATCCCGGCGTAGCCCGAGGACATCGACCGTTTGAGCACGATCACCGATCGGGACTGGTCGACGTTGAGGATCGGCATCCCGTGGATCGGGCTGGACGGGTCGGTGCGGGCCGCCGGGTTGGTCACGTCGTTGGCGCCGATCACCAGCGTCACGTCGGTGCGGGCGAACTCGCCGTTGATGTCGTCCATCTCCTTCATGGCGTCGTAGGCGACGTCGGCCTCGGCCAGCAGCACGTTCATGTGACCGGGCATCCGGCCGGCCACCGGGTGGATGGCGAACTTGACCTCCACCCCTTTCTCCTCGAGCAGGTCGGCCATCTCCTTGACCGCGTGCTGGGCCTGGGCGACCGCCAGTCCATAGCCGGGAACCACGATCACCTGGTTGGCGTAGGCCATCTGGATGGCGGCGTCGGCGGCCGAGGTCGCCTTGACGGTGCCCTGCTCGGCGCCTGCCGGCCCGCCGGCGGCCGCCCCGCCGCCGAAGGATCCGAACACGATCGCCGGGATGGACCGGTTCATCGCCACGGCCATCAGGTTGGTCAGGATCGAACCCGACGCCCCGACGATCATGCCCGCGACGATCATCGCGGTGTTGTTCAGCGCCAGGCCCGCCGCGGCGGCCGACAGCCCGGTCAGCGCGTTGAGCAGCGAGATGACCACCGGCATGTCGGCCCCGCCGATGGGGAACACCACGAACAGGCCCATCAGACCCGCCAGCACCAGCACCGCGACGATCGACCACGCCGGCCGGCCCGGTTCGGTTCCGGCGCCCAGGCCGATGTAGACCGCGACGGCGACCGCGGCGACCAGCAGGACCACGTTGGCGGCCTGGAACAGCTTCGCCGACGAGACCAGCGTCTTCTCGACGTTCTTCGGGATCGACTCCTGCAGCTTGGCGAATGCGACCAGCGAACCCCAGAACGACACCGACCCGATGATCGCGGCGAACAGCGAGCCCACCACCAGCGCCACCGTCGGGTTCTGCTCGGGCTTGAACTCCGAGAACCCATTGGTCTCAATGAATTCCGCCCAGGCGATCAGCGCCACCGTGCCGCCGCCGACACCGTTGAACAGCGCGACCA
>Ga0180434_10003771_pt1 | contig 19064 bp, 14 predicted proteins | sample SS_ome_7_FD_132453 | JGI IMG/M metagenome (GOLD analysis project Ga0180434, IMG submission 132453) | Hypersaline lake sediment archaeal communities from the Salton Sea, California, USA - SS_1_D_2 metaG | ecosystem: Environmental > Aquatic > Non-marine Saline and Alkaline > Hypersaline >...
AATAAGTTTAACTTTTGTTCTTATGTCATTCCGGCCTTGAGCCGGAATCCAGATTTAAAAAGCTGGATCCCCGCTTTCGCGGGAATGACAAAATGTGAAATTTTAGTTTTTAGAAACGCCACTGGGTAAAGCGAATATAAGAAGTGTCCAGTTGAAGCCAATAAGTTGCAAGTAGGTGTTGGGTACGGACAATTTCGGAACAAGTGCTCATAATAGGGATCTGAACGAGTGTCGTTATTAGTCACGGGTTCAATTGCTGTCGACACAGTCAGGACTCCGCATGGGGTCAGCGAGAGCTGTGTCGGCGGTTCGGCAATGTATTTTGCTATGTCGGCGAGCTTCTTTACCCACGTTCGATTGGTCGGTGTCATCGGCCCGGATTGTCCGTTTGATGTGCCCGGCGTCTTTGTGGGTAGAGCCGTGGACCTGGCCGGGCTGGAGATCAGAAGCGGCAGCAAAACGTTTCGCTGGGCCGGGACGTATCCGGAAAACATGGACGACAGAAAAACGGATTACATGGAATTGAACGTGCTTGCGGAAGCACCGCCCAAAGTGCCCGCTTCGTTCAGGGACAGCGAGTATGTATTTCTGGCTAACACGGCACCGAAGCTTCAGCATGAGCTGCTGGAGCAGATGGACCATCCGGCCTTCGTGGCCGCTGATACGATGCATTGCTGGATAACCGAGTATCTGGAGGACCTAAAGAGCTTGCTGAAAAGGATCGACTGCTTGATCATCAACGCCGATGAGGCCAAGCTGCTGGCCACGGAGTTTAATCTGGTCAGAGCGGCTGACAAGATTCTGCAGATGGGTCCGCAGGCCGTGATTATCAAAAAGGGCGAGTCGGGATCCATGCTCTGCAATGCTGCCGGCGATACGTTTATTCTGCCGGCCTATCCGACAGCCGAGGTCAGAGACCCCACCGGCGCCGGCGACAGCTTTGCGGGCGGATTGATGGGATACCTGGCGCAGTCCGGCAAAAGCGATTTTGCGTCCCTGAAGAAAGCGGTTGCCTACGGCACGGTGGTCGCATCGTATGCTATCGGCGATTTCTCCCTGACGGCACTGGCGTCCATAAAAAGAGAGGACATCGACAAGAGAGTAGAGAACTTGCGAAAACTGACGCACTTTTAGTCCAAAGAACCGTACATCATGCGTGTTTTTATCGCGATAGATATCGATGAGGCGGTGCGAACAGCGCTGCGTGATTTGCAGCAGCAGTTGCAAGACAAGACCGATGTGAGGAAAGGCGACGTCAAATGGGTCAAGCCCGAATCCGTGCATCTGACGCTGAAATTCCTGGGCGAAATCAAAGACGACCAGGTCGTCAGTGTTTGTAACGCCGTAGGCGACGTCGCCAAAAGACACAAGAACTTCGAGCTGGATATCGAATCGGTCGGTCATTTTGGCGGCAAGAGCGCCAGAGTCCTATGGGTCGGTGCAGGCCGGGGCACCGACAAATTGCGGCACCTGCAGAAGGATATTGAACAGCAGTTGACCGCAGCCGGCTGGCCGCCGGAGGCACGAGAATTCACCGGCCATCTAACGCTTTGCAGGATAAGAAATTCGCGGGCAGGCGTGAAGCTCGCCCAGATAGCGCAAGAGTACAAGGATTTCAAGGTCGGCTCGATGCGGGTGGATGCGGTCTCGGTTTACGAAAGTCAATTGACGCCCAGCGGGCCCATTTATACTGTGTTAGGAAATTACCAGCTACAATGAAGCGAAGAAACGCAAAGTGAAAGGTGCAAAACCAGAAGTCAAAGCTTAAAATTAGATAACTTCAGCTTTTAGTAGGATGTTGCCAGATTGTTGCAAGGTCAACGATTCATTTTGCGTAAAGTAACTTTTGAGTTTTAGGCTGTGGTTTTTAGCTTTTCATTTGAGGCTCTAAACGCTGGCAAATCATGCCAAAAGTGTTACGTTGAAAGATGGGAAACCAAAACTCACAACCTAAAGCCGAGCTGAAACACAGAGCTTACCGATATTCCATCAAAATACTAGAGTTCATAGACAACGCATCGAATGACATTTGCACCGGTGTTATTGCAAAGCAATTGTTGAGATCGGCTACGTCTATAGGAGCAAATATCATTGAAGCCAAAGGTGCCAGTTCGAAGCGGGACTTCACCAATTTCTTCAGCCATTCTCTCAAATCTGCGAATGAAAGTCTGTACCGGCTCGGGTTGCTCAGGGATGCAAAGAAGATAAATAATCCTCAGTTAGAATATCTGTTAAAGGAAACCACAGAATTGGCGAATATAATCGGCGCAAGTATCTTGACCCTAAAGGGCAAAAAGAAGTTGTGAACCTTGAATTATGGCTTTTAGCTTTCAGCCTTAAACTTTTAACTTGTAACTTTTATAGAATTGGAGATTTTTGAGATGGCCAGTGCAAAGAAGGCTGAGACAGCGACCAGGGCGAGCAGCAAAGAGGCCGCTCTGCAACGTGTCATAGCTCAGATCGAGAAACAATACGGCCAAGGCGCCATTATGCAGATGGACGAGCAGAAGTACGCCAGGGTCGAGGGCATTAGCACCGGCTCGTTGTCGTTGGATATCGCGTTGGGCGGTGCGGGCATACCGCGCGGCAGAGTCACCGAGCTGTTCGGACCCGAATCTTCCGGCAAAACCACGCTGGCGCTTCACGTCATTGCCAACGCCCAGCGTGCCGGTGGCGTGGCCGCATTTATCGACGCCGAGCACGCGCTGGACATCACCTGGGCGAAAAGGTTAGGCGTGGATGTCAGCAGTTTGCTCATCAGCCAGCCCGACACCGGAGAGCAGGCACTGGAAATCGCGGAGATGTTGATCGAGTCCAATTCGGTGGATGTTATTGTCGTCGACTCGGTGGCGGCGCTTACGCCGAGGGTGGAGATTGAGGGCGAGATGAGCGACACCCAAGTGGGCTTGCAGGCCAGACTGATGAGCAAGGCCATGAGGAAGCTTACCGGCATCATCAATAAGAGCAAGACCGCACTGGTGTTCATCAACCAAATTCGCATGAAAATCGGCGTTATGTTCGGCAATCCGGAGACCACCAGCGGCGGTAGAGCGCTGAAATTCTACAGTTCGGTACGCATCGACTTGAGGCGTCTGACCACTATAAAAGACACCACCGGTGCAGTGGGTACGAGAGTCAGGGCTCGCGTAGTCAAGAGTAAAATCGCGCCGCCCTTTAGAGAGGGTGAATTCGATATGATGTTTGACCAGGGAATCAGCTATGAAGGCGATGTGCTTGATCTGGGCCTTGGCTGCAAAATTGTGGAACGAAGCGGTGCCTGGCTGAACTACGGTGAGATACGATTGGGCCAGGGCAGGGAAAACGCCAAGAAATTCCTTGCTGAAAACAAAGACTTGTGTGAGGAGATAAAGGGTAAAATCCTCGTGGCCAAAGGCTTGGGTACTTAGCCGGCCGTTTTCCCGCCCGTTCAACTATGGTTTCCAGGAAGATATAAAGTGCTCAGTGCAAAACACATTCGCAGCGATTTTATTGACTTTTTCAAAAGCAAACAACATGCGTTCGTTCCCAGCTCGCCCATCGTCCCGACGGATGACGAGACCCTGCTCTTTGCCAACGCCGGGATGAATCAGTTTAAGGACATTTTTCTAGGCCTGGCACAACCGCAATCCGCCCGCGCGGTCAATAGCCAGAAGTGCCTGCGCGTAAGCGGCAAACACAACGACCTGGAGGAGGTGGGCAAAGACACCTATCACCATACGTTTTTCGAAATGCTGGGCAACTGGTCGTTCAATGATTATTTCAAAGCCGAGGCCATCGAGTGGGCCTGGGAGCTGCTCACGAAGGTCTGGGGTATCGAGCCGACCCGGTTGTGGGCCACGGTTTTTGAAGGTGACCCTACGCAAGACTCGCCACCGGATAATGAAGCAAGGTCGCTGTGGCCGAAAGTCACCAATATCTCGAAAGACAGGGTTATTTTCGGCAGCAAGAAAGATAATTTTTGGGAGATGGGTGAGACAGGGCCATGCGGTCCGTGCAGCGAAATACATATCGACCTGGGGCCCGAGAGGTGTGACAAGCAGAATGTGCCGGGCCATACGTGCATGGTGAACGGCAACTGCGCCCGATTCATCGAGTTGTGGAACCTGGTCTTTATCCAATACAATCGCACGAAAGAGGGCAGATTGGTAAACCTTGGGGCCAACTATGTTGATACCGGGGCGGGCCTAGAAAGAGTCGCCGCGGTTTTGCAGAACAAGGCAAGCAACTATGATACCGATCTATTTATGCCCGTCATCCTGGGCATCTCTGACATAACCGGCCACAAATATACGGCTAAGCTGGGCAATCGCATCGACAATGCATTTCGGGTGATAGCCGACCATATTCGCGCGTTGGTGCTCGCCATAACCGATGGAGCAGCGCCGTCGAACGAGGGTCGCGGATACGTGATTCGCCGGATACTTCGCCGGGCGTCGCGGTTCGGCCGAGAGCTGGGAATGCACGAGCCTTTTATGTACAAGCTGGTGCCGGTGGTTGTGGATGTTATGGGTGACGCATTCGGCGAGGTAAAGGAAAGGGCCGAGTACGTCTCCACGGTGATCGAGTCTGAGGAGGCGAGCTTCGGCCGAACGCTGGATAGGGGCATCGAGATTTTCGCCGCCGCCGCAGAGCGGGCGTCGGAAAGTCCGCAAAAGACCATACGCGGCGACGATGCTTTTCAGCTTTACGACACGTACGGCTTTCCTTTGGACTTGACGCAGCTTATGGCTCAGGAGCGCGGCCTGAAAGTGGATAAGGCCAAGTTTGACAAGCTGATGGAGCAGCAACGAGAGCGGGCCAGAGCGGCGCAGAAATCCGTCCAGCTTTCGCTGAACGTCGCCGATTCCGAGCTACCGGTGACACAAGACCTGGACAAGTATCACGGCGACCAGTGCGAGAGCAAAATAATCGGCTGGGTCGATAACGAAGGCTTCAAGGATAAGGGCCGGATTGCATCCGACGCCGAGATGGGATTGGTGCTTGACAGGACCTGCTTTTACGCCGAGGCGGGTGGCCAGGTCGGTGATTGTGGCACTATCAAGTCGGCAGAAGGTGAATTTATTGTCGAGAATACGACAAAAATAGCGGATTGTGTCATCCATAAAGGTCGAGTTGCACAGGGCAAGCTCGCCGTGGGCGACGAGGTCCGGGCCGTAGTCAGCAAAGACAGGGACGCGATAAGGAAAAACCATACGGCTACACATCTTTTGCAGTGGGCCCTGCAAGAGGTGCTCGGCAAATCCGTGACGCAGCAGGGCAGTTTCGTTGGGCCGGCGTATTTGCGGTTTGATTTTACCTATCCGAAAGCACCCACGCCACAAGAGCTAAGGAAAGTCGAGAAATTAGTCCGCCAGAAGATTACCGCTGATTTGCCGGTTACCTCGGCGGTTCTGCCCAAGGAAGAAGCGCAAAAGCTGGGTGCGATGGCCCTGTTCGGGGAGAAGTACGGAAATGAAGTCCGTGTGGTAGGAATCGGCGCCGCGGGCAAAGACTACATCGGCGGGGCATTCAGCAAGGAGTTTTGTGGCGGGACGCACGTTGATCGGCTCGGGTTTATAGGCGGATTCAAGATAATCAAGGAAGAAAGCATTTCCGCCGGCGTGCGGAGAATTACCGCGCTTACGGGACAGGTCTTGACCGATTATCTTGAGCAGCAAAGTGACATCGTGGACCAGCTAAGCGTTATGCTGAAAGTTCCTGCCGACGGCGTGACCGACAGGGTCGAGCAACTGCTGAAAGAAAACAAGAGGCTCGCCAAGGAACTCAAGTCGGCCTCAGCCGCCGGCGGTGCCGACATCATGGCCGAGGCGAGAAAGCTTCTGGATGACAGCCCGAAAATTGATGGTTCTCATATCATTGTTGGTCAATTGTCGGCATCGCCGATTGAGCGGGCCCGCGAAGCGGTGGATATGCTTAAGAAAAAGGCAAAATCCGCCGCTATCGTTTTGGGCTTCGCCGACGGTGACAAGGTGACGCTCCTGGCGGGCATGACCGACGATCTGGTTAAGAAAGGCTTGAAGGCGGGGGACGTGGTAAAGGCCATTGCACCGATAGTAGACGGCGGGGGCGGCGGACGACCGCAAATGGCTCAAGCAGGCGGCAAAAAGCCGGAGAAAATCCAAGACGCTCTGACCGAGGCAAAAGAGTTAATAAAGGAAAAGCTGCAACGGTAGGGTACTGACCGTCGCCGTACCGGCGACTGCTAAACATGAACCAAGCACCGGTAGGGTATGCTTTGCATACCACAAAGGGAGGGAGAGAGCTTCGTGATTAAGTTTCGCTGTGAAAACTGCGGCCAGAAGTTTTCTGTGCCTGCAGCGCACGCGGGCAAGAAAGGCAAATGCCCGAAGTGCAAGAAGTTACTCATCGTCCCGGTAGATACCGACGCAGATTCAAGCACAGCACAGACACGTCCAAACGAGCAGCAGACAGAGCCCGAGAAGTCGCCCTACGACCTGACTCTTTTGGATGTCCCAGAGACAGCCCAAGCCCGGGACCACGCGTCCAGCCAGGATGCCGTAACTGTCGGGACCGATCAAGAAACACAAGAGGTCCGCAAGCGCAGATTCCCCTGGATTATCGATGTCTTGCTATACCCTATAAGCAAACCCGGCCTCGTAACGCTCGCTATTATCATCTTGATCCCATTGCTATTTACGTTTTTAGGGAAAACGTTCACCCTGGCTGCTGCGGCCTTTCCGCCTTTGCTTGTGTTTGGGGCATTATTTGTTGCGGTAGGTTTCCTTGCGAGGGGTGTAATTGGCTTGTACCTGTTCTGGTATTTTTGTGAGTGCATTCGCGACAGCGCTGAAGGTGGCCTGCGTGCACCGGAGACGGTCGGCGTCGCTCCGGGATTGTGGGAGATGGCCTCGCAGACGCTGAAAGCAGTTTGTTGTTTTGTGCTTTTTGTGGGGCCGGTTGGCATCTATTGGCACCAGGCCAAAGGGGCCGATATAGTCTTGTCGGTTTTGCTGGGCTATGCGGTTTTGTTTTTCCCGATGGGTTTACTGGCCGTGGTGATGTTTGACTCACTTCGGGGCCTGAATCCCATTCTGCTCATCGGCTCCATAGTCAGCACTTTGTTGCCCTACGTCGCGATGCTCGCCGTATTTGTCACTGTGGGATACTTCATGGCCCAGGCAGAGCCGCCTCCTGGTGGTTCGTCGGTCCTGTCCTTTGTTCTTCACTGTTTCGGTATTTATTTGTCTCTCGTGGCGGCTCACGTGTTGGGCTGGTTCTATTACCGGTATCAGGACCAGCTTAACTGGGAGGTTTGACCAGGCTGCCGGTTGGCTACGTTTTCCATTATACCAATTCAAGTTAGTTCTTGCGCCTTGTCATTCCCGCGAAGGCGGGAATCCGTATGTTTATATGTACTGGATGCCTGCTCCCCGCTTGCGCGGGGACAAGTTTACCCCTGCGAAAGCAGGGGCAGGCATGACAGAGTGATTGATCCTTTATCAAAAAGCGCATTTATTTAGTCGAATTGGTATTACACCTGCTGTTGTGTCCCGGACAGCGATATGAAAACACGACCCTGTGCACAGCATGGGGCTAAGGATGGGTTTGCCGGATCTTTATGCTCCGGGCGTGCGCATCCAGGCCTTCAACCTCGGCTAAGCGAACAATATCCTCGGCACTTTCAGCCAACTTTTCTTTGCCGTATTCGATAATGCTTATGGACTTGATAAAGTCGTTACTGGTCAGTGCGCTGGCGAACCTCGCCGTTGTCCCTGTGGGCAGCGTGTGACTGGGGCCCGCCCAGTAGTCTCCCACTGCGACAGGTGTGTAAGGCCCGATGAAGATTGCCCCGGCGTTGCGTATGTTGTCTACTACTTGCTTGCTTTTGCCGCCGCACTGAATCTGGAGGTGCTCGGCGGCGAAATCGTTTGCTATTTCAACAGCTTTACTCATACCGTCCACGACAATAACAGCACCGAATTCCTTCAGCGATTGCTGCGCATCGGCGCTTCGTGGCAGTTCTGCAATTTGCTTTTCCAATTCCTTGAGAATTTGTTTTGCCAGCGGTTCTGAATCTGTGACCACAATTGCACTGCTATCGGCGGCGTGCTCGGCCTGGCTGAGCATATCGGCCGCCACCCACGCCGGGTTTGCCTCTTCGTCTGCGATAATGAGCACTTCGCTTGGGCCTGCAACCGAATCAATACCAACATAATCGCCGGCGACATTCTTCTTGGCGGACTGCACCCATTTGTTGCCCGGGCCGACAATCTTGTCGACCTTCCGAATACTCTGCGTACCGGCAGCTAATGCAGCCACGGCTTGCACTCCACCGACTCGGTAGACTTCGTCAATTCCAAGCTCGTGACAGACCGCCAAGATGACGGGATGGATACCACCGTCGTACCTTGGCGGCGAGACGACCGCGATTTCACACACACCCGCAACCTGTGCCGGGACCGCAGTCATTATGACTGTTGACGGCAGCGGGACCGAAGCGCCCGGCACACAGAGGCCGACGCGCTCGATAGGCGTGTACTTGATTCCGGTAGTCCCCGACGAAAACGAATTCCCGCCAATGAATATTTCGCTCTGATATTCTCTTACATTTTCAATGGCCTGACGGAGTGACGCTAAAAGGTGTCCATCGATTTCGCTGTGGGCCTTTTTCAACGCCGCTTTATCTATGCGGTACTGCTCCGGCTTGAGTCGAACGGCGTCGAATTTCTCGGTGTATTCTGCGACGGCTTCGTCGCCGCGCCGGGCCACGTCGTCAAGGATTTCGATGACACGTCGATTTTCCTTGCTGGCACTACCCGCAAACCTGGCTGCAAGCGTCAATTCGGCACGAAGTCTCCTCAATCTTGCTTCGAAATCCGGCTGTGATGCACGGATGAGTATGCTGTCAAGTTCGTGGGGCATGTTCTTGGCCTTTCCAAGACCACGATACTAACTGCCCGGTAAACTGGGGGGCTAAATATCTGGTTATCTGCCGAAGTTGCCGTAGCTGTAGACTCTGGTTGCTCGGTGCGGGAGCAAGTATGTATTGCCTTTGTATTCGGTCAAAATTGCCGCCACTCTGAACCGAAATGAGCCCGGCTCCGCCCAGAGCTGTTTTTCCATACGCTCCAAAACCTGACACGGTAGCAACCTGAAAGAAGTCTGGCTGACATTTCTGCCTAAACCATCGAGGACGAAGCTGAGCTTACATGGCTCATCCGCTTTTGCCTGCCCGAGGTCTCGGAGAAAACCGACTCGGTTGTTCAGGATTATGTTCTGCTTCTTGCTTTTGTCCGCCTTGCCTTTTGCCGGCACTGTTGCAGTCTGCTTTTGCTGAATAGTCCGTCTGGTCTTCAGTCTTTCCAATAGCTCCGATGGTATGGCCAACGTGTCGTTTGGGTCATTGACAGCCGGTCGGATTGGCTCGTTCGGTTCGCCCGGCGGACCAGCGGGCTGTTTCGGCTTGGCCAACGGCAAAAAATAGATTGGGAAAATATAATTCCTGTCCCTGTATTCTGTGACCCTGGCCCAGAGTCTGTAGTACGCGTCGCGGCGCTGCGTCAGATCGGTGATCATTTCCTGCAGAGTCAAAGACGGCAGCAAAGTCAATCTTGTGTGTGCTTTCAGGGTGACATCATCGCCGCTGACGTCCGAGTCAAATTCGAAGAGCCAGATGTCGTTGCCGTCTTGCCGGGCCAGCTTGCCGTCGGCGCCGCTGAGAATAAAGCCGTCCGGCAATACATCCGGACCGCTTTCGTCCTTGCCAAAGCCACATTCTGTCCACGCCAGAACAACAAGAACAGCGAGAGCAAAAGTTATCCGTTTCTTACTCATATACATGCCTCTGTATTTTGGGTCGCTTGGACTTCTATATGTCAGATATTAGCTTGCCAATCTGGCTGGGCGTATCAACCATCTGCAAGTGCTTGCCGCTGTCAGGGTCGTCGGTCGCTATCAGGTCCACCAGCGGTTTCCAGAAGGCCCCTACGAGTATAATCGGCTTGTCTGCTCGGAGAAAGCGTTTGTTCTTGAATTCCCAGACCTTGGCCAATTCCAGTAGCGTCCCTGTTCCGCCGGGCAGTACCACGTATGCGCGACCGAGCTTTATCAATGTGTCCAGCCGTTCATCGAGAGACGTGGTGCTGAGTTCCCGGCTGATGTATTGATTGGCCGTGCTGGAGAAAGCCCTGCAGGTGACGCCGATAGTTTTTCCGCCGACCTGAGCGGCCCCTTTTGCTGCCGCTTCCATCGTCCCGCCGTAACCGCCGTTGACGATGATAAAGCCGGACCGCGCTAATTCTTTGCCCGTTTCGTAGGCCAGCGTGTAGGCCGGGTCATCCGGCTTTGCCCGGCCCGTTCCAAAAAGAGTTATTGTTTTCTCATCCACTTGTATGTTTCCGCGTATAGTTTAGCAGGCCGGCTGATAGCAGGATTTCTCTGTCTCTGGCCGAAAGCGTAAGTTTACCCGAAAATGTAAACGAGCCTTCCTGGTCGAGGATTTGGACTTTGTCTCGCTGCTCTACCGCTGCCAGTAGGTCGGGAATCTCAAGCCCCCCGTCCGGCTTGATTTTGTCATAGTCGGTGGGCCGGGCGAATTCTATGGGCACGATGCAGAAGTTGATTAGATTCGCTTTGTGGATTCGTTCGATGCTTTTTGCGATGACCGCACGCACGCCCAGGTACATCGGACAAAGGGCCGCATGTTCTCTGGAGGAGCCCTGGCCGTAGCTTTCGCCGGCGACGATGACCCCGGCGATGCCCTCTTTCTTCAGTGCAAGCGCCCCTTCAGCAAATGTGGGCTTGCCCTCTTGGTTGAAGCAATGGAAAACATACTTTGCGTATTCCGGCACGTTGGAGCGCAGCTTCAACAGAGAACCGGCTGGCATGATGTGGTCGGTCGTAATCTTATCGCCGCACTTAATCAGGACCTGCCCGCGCAGCTTCTGCGGTAGCGGCAGCGGCGTCTGCGGCACCACGATGGTCGATGCGCGCAGAACCTGTGCTTTCACCGCCTTCTTTTCGGACAGGGGCGGCTCTATCATATCGTCGGTGACATGAAACTGGCCGGGCAGCTCTATTCTGGGATATTCTACGCCGAATAATTTCGGCAGATCGCGGGGGTCGGTGATTCGGCCGGTCAGAACCGAAGCCACCGCCGTCTCCGGACTGACTAAGTAGACCTGGTCACCGGCGGTGCCGCTCCTGCCGGCAAAATTCCGGTTAAACGTCCGCAGACTCACCACCTCTTCCGCCGGCGAAAAGCCCATGCCGATACACGGGCCGCAGCCGGACTCCAATATCCTCGCCCCTGCTGCAATCATGTCGGCCAGCGCGCCGTTTTCCGCCAGCATGGTCAGGACCTCTCTGCTGCCCGGAGCGATGGCGAACTCGACCATGCTGTTTGTCCGCCTGCCTTTTAGAACGTCGGCCACCATCATCAGGTCCGCGAAGCTGGAATTGGTGCAGCTTCCTATTGCCACCTGCCCTGCCTGCGTGCCTGCGATTTCCTTTACCGGTTTGACATTGTCCGGCGACGATGGACAGGCCGCCATCGGCTCCAGCTTAGACAGATCGATTTCAATGATACGGTCATATCTGGCATCAGCGTCGGCTGCCAGCGGTCGATAATCGGCTTGCCGTTTCTGGGCGACGAGGAACCTTTGCGTCTGCTCATCGCTGGCAAAGATGCTGGTGGTCACGCCTAATTCGGCTCCCATATTGGTGATGGTTGCCCGCTGCGGAACCGACAACGTGCTGACGCCGTCACCGAAATACTCGACCGCCCAGCCTACGTTGCCCTTTGTCGTCATTATGCTAAGCAGTTTGAGAATGACGTCTTTAGCGGCTACCCAATCGGGCAATTTTCCGGTCACTTTAACTCCGACGACCCTGGGGCAAGTCAGGTAGAACGGCCCGCCGCCCATGGCGACCGCCACATCCAGACCGCCTGCGCCGATAGCGACCATACCGATGCCTCCGGCTGTGGGCGTGTGCGAATCGCTGCCCAAGAGCGTGGCTCCGGGCTTGCCGAACCGCTCCAGGTGGACCTGGTGACAGATGCCGTTGCCTGCCCGCGAGTGATACACCCCTGATTTTGCGGCTACTGTCTGCAGGTACAAATGGTCGTTATGATTTTCCGGGCCAAACCCGGCCATATTATGATCGATATAGCTGACCGATAGATCCGTCTTGACTCTGCCCGCTGCCATGGACTCGAACAGCAAGAACGCGGTCGTTCCGGTAGCATCCTGGGTGAGCGTCTGGTCAATGCGAATCCCGATCTGCTCGCCGGCTGCGACCTTGCCGTCGATAAGATGCTCGGCAAGTATTTTATGTACGAGTGTTTGCCCCAATTCCATGCTCCCAAAAAGAAGCACATACTCTACCAAAGACGGCGCAGGAAACAAGCCTGAATTGCATTTGCATCGCAAGAGCGTGTGACCAGATTTTCGGGCAGGGGCTTGTCATTGCGCGCCCCGACATGTCGGGGCGCGGCAATCTCAAAACTATCAAGGCAAAAGATTGCTTCGGTCGCTTCGCTCCCTCGCAATGACAGTGGCAGACAAAATCCTCTCAGCAATAGGCTTACGCAGTGCCACAGAGATTAGTCACGCACTCGCAGGAAGTGCGGCTGCGTGTTCGTCATCCGGGCAAATATATAGAGGCGGCCCTGTGCCGCTTTGCACAAGGCCGCCTTGCAAGTCACTTAGCGTCGTATGCCGGATGTGAGGTCGGGCGGGTCATGTACCAGATAGGAGTCATTCCTTCCACCCGGTATCTGGCCCACCGCCGGCGCCTGTCCCACTCGCCTTGTCACCTCGGTGGGATTTGTCGTATTCGGTGGCCAGCGGGTGTAGATGTTGTCGTCATTGATGGCGCAATATGCTCTCTTTTCAAACGTCACGTGGCTGTCCAGGAACAGCACGTTTTGCCCGTCCTTCTGGTGCGTAGGGGCATTGCTGGCCTTTTGCTGATCTATGGTGCCGCCGGGGTTGTACTCCGTAATAGGGACAGCATCTGCACCGGGAGAGTCGAGGAACGGATTTCGGTCAGCCGCTATCGCCATGCCCGGTTCGTGCGAAACAGTCAGGGCATACAGGCAGTAGGGCAGGTGATAGGTGTAGCTACAATGCTCCCAGGGCTTGGCGCCGAAATCCCAGCAGTCGATGAATTCGATGCCGACCGGCGGATTTTGCTCCTCAGAAATCTTGAATTCGGAGACTCCCGAGTCCCCCTTGCACACGAAGGACTTGGGCGTGACCTCGGCATACTTGACCAGCAGGTAGAAGCTGGCGCCGATGGTGGCGGCACCGCCGTTGCCGCTGCCATCCAAGCCATAGGCGGCAAAGCGGTCGGCTGCGGCCCAATTCGCCGTCATCCCCCACGCTGTGTCTCGACCGCCGGCACGCGGCAGCTCATCTTCGTAGTCGTTGGCGTAGATGAGCATGGCCTTGCCGATCCCGGACAGATTCGTCCCGCATTTCAGCCGGAACGCGATCTGCCGGACCCTGGCCAGGGCGGGCATCAAAATGCCCATCAACAGCGCTATGATCGCAATCACGACCAATAGCTCGACCAGTGTGAAACCTTTCCTTTCCATTTTCATTCTCCTTTACGCTGCGGAGGTTCGCACGACCGGCCGTTCTCGGGCACATTCCAGCAACTAAGACTTCAAAGAATAAATGCATCAGCAAGCGGGTGGTCCATCCGGCGGCTTACGAGCAGTGACGGCCCAACACGAGCTTTTGCTGCAGGTCGCAGGACGGAGACCCTTGGTGTACGTAACACAATACTCAACATCTCTTGTGCGAACCTCCTTCATTAACAAACTCTGTTCGCCTAAGAACGACCGCAACGGATCCACAAAAACCGGTTTTATGCGTGGAATTTGCGCACATAAACTTTTTTGTCTTCGAATATGATCGGGGACCCCATGCCGCAGCAGAGCACATCCCGATTCAATAGGTAGGTCTACGTATGAAATGCCGTGAAAGATAATATGATGGCAACTTAGACTATGAAACTGCTTGCGAAACCTACCTGTTCATTCGTTTGTACTTTCCGTAAGCCATTAGCCCTCCAACGCATACACAAAGCTTCAGAATACTATTATTCGAGACTATATCAGGTAGGCTTAATTATGACATGAAATTGACAATGATATAATAACGGCCAAATATAATGAATTTTCCAAAACCTACCAACCCTATAATAAGCCACAAGTAGCATTCCGTCAAGTAAAATATCGGCACAAATTATGAATTTTATTGAAATTTTTTGTGGCTTATTTCATCGGGGTTCGTGTACCTTCACGCAGATCCAAACGGATTTGTGTGCTATCCCGTCGTTTTCTGCATAATCGTGATTCGTGAAGGGTGTATCTCATCGGCCGCTTCACGAGCTGCGAGTAATGTTCCGCAAAGATGCGCGCCACAGGAAACGGCCTTATGCAGCGCTGCATAAGGCCGTTTGTTTCTGCGATCAGACAACCGACACGCTTATCTTCTCGGCGGCGGAGCAGGCCCGGTGCCTCCCTCTACGGTGTGCACGACGTAGGAGTCAGTCCGGCCACCGGGTATCTGTCCCATTGCTGGTGCCTCTCCCATTCGCCTTATTAGGTCCGTCGGATTTGTAGTACCGGGCGGCCAGCGAGTGTAGATGTTGTCATCGTTGATAGCGCAATAGGCTCTCTTTTCAAAGGCCACGTGGCTGTCCAGGAACAGCACATTCTGCCCGTCCTTCTGGTGACAGGGAGAATTTCCGGCCTTCTGCTGCTCTATTGTGCCGTTGGGGTTGAAGTCCCCAATCGGGATAGCGTCTGCGCCGGGAGAAGCAAGGAACGGATTCCGGTCAGCCGCTACCGCCATCCCTGGTTCGTGAGAGACCGTCAGAGCATACAGACAATAGGGCAAATGATACGCGTAGCTGCAATGCTCTTGGGGGTTCGCGCCAAAGTCCCACGCGTCAATGAACTCCATGCCTGCAGGGGCATCCGACTGCTCGGAAATCTTGAATTCCGAGACTCCCGAGTCTCCCTTGCAGACAAACGACTTGGGCGTGACCTCGGCGTACTTGATCAGCAAATAGAAGCTGGCGGCGATGCTTGCTTGGCCGCCGTTACCGCTGGCATCCAAGCCATAAGCCTGGAATCTGTCTGCAGCGTACCAGTTTGCCGTCCTGCCCCACGCCGTGTCTCTACCGCCGGCACGCGGCAACTCATCTTCGTAGTCGTTGGCGTAGATGAGCATGGCCTTACCAATGCCGGACAGATTCGTTCCGCACTTCATCCGGAACGCGATCTGCCGGACCCTGGCCAGAGCGGGCATCAAAATGCCCATCAGCAGCGCTATGATCGCGATCACGACCAACAGCTCCACCAATGTAAAACCTTTCTTGTTCTTCATCATTTTTCTCCTTTAATTCAACAGAGATTCGCAAAATCGACCGTTTTTGGGCACGACCACCGTTCTTGATAGATAAATGCTCCTTCTGTCACAAAACAGAAGATGCTGGGCTTGCTTCTCGCGAACCTCCATAACGATTTACTTACCTCGCCCAAATACGGCCGCTTCAACTTCATGAGAGCTATTCTGCAGCAATAACAGATACTTTCTGCGGCAAAGTGCTTGATCGCAACCATGTCCAAATGCTCTTTTACAGCTTCAGTCTGACAGAAAGCCATTTCTTTGGGGAGGCAGGCTGCGATATGAAATGGAATCGAATATGATAGCTATTTTACGTTATAACACACTCTCAAGCCCACCTTCCTGAGTCCAATAATAGCAAAAACCCGGCTGTGTGTCAACCGGATTCGCCTATTTTTGCAAGTTTTCTTGAAAATTTTTGCTGTCTTCTATAATCTGGGGTGCTTAACAGGAAACGATAGATATGAGCGACGATAAGCACCTTGCAAGCACAAAAAAGCAGCTTGAAGCACATGGGCAAAGCCATCTGCTGCGGTTTTGGGACGAAATTGGTTCGGCCGAGCGGGAAAACCTGCTCAGGCAAATAGAGTCCCTGGACTTCGCCAAGATAGACGATTGGGTGGCCCGTGTGGTCAAAAACGGGCCTTCTGCCTCGGTAGAGACCGATTTCAGCCCCGCCCCCTTTTTCCCCGCCAAGCCGGCCGACGCCCAGCAAGAGCGGAAGTACGCAGAGGCTGTTTCTCTGGGCAAAGAGTTGATATCAGCGGGCAAAATCGCGGCGTTTGTAGTGGCCGGCGGGCAGGGCACACGCCTGGGATTCAACGGCCCCAAGGGGAATTTCCCCATTACTCCCGTCAGGAACAAGACCCTTTTCCGGGTTTTTGCCGAGTACCTCACGGCGGCCAAACGCAAGTACGGAACCTCCTGCCCCTGGTGCATCATGACCAGCCCCCTGAACCATACCGAAACCATGGAGATCTTCGACGCCAACAATTTTTACGGGCTCCAGCAAGAGGATGTATTCATATTTGAGCAGGGCACATTGCCCAATTTCAGCTTCGACGGCAAGATCTTGCTGGCCGACAAGGCCGATATCGCCCGCTCACCGGACGGGCACGGAGGCTGCTTCAGAGCCATGCACAGAAGCGGAGCTCTGCAGGACATGAAAAGCCGGGGCGTAGAATTCATAAGCTATTTCCAGGTGGATAATCCATTGATCAATATCCTCGATCCGTTGTTTATCGGCCTGCACGCCCTCGACAAGGCTCAGATGTCTTCGAAGGCGGTGGCCAAAGCCGCGCCAAAAGAGAAGGTGGGCAACTTCTGCCAGGTCGACGGCAAAATAAAGGTCATCGAATACAGCGACTTGCCCGACGAGTTGGCTGAGAAGCGAAACCCCGAGGGTTCGCTGGCATTTGCCATGGGAAGTATCGCCATTCATATCATCAATCGCGATTTCGCTGAGCAGCTCAACGCCAAAGACTGCCCCCTGCCCCTGCACCGAGCCGTCAAGAAAATCCCGCACGTCGACCTGCAGGGAAACCATGTGGAACCCGCCGAGCCTAACGGTGTAAAGCTGGAGAACTTTGTGTTTGACGCCTTGCCTTTGGCGTCCGAATCCATAATTCTCGAAACGATTCGCGAGCAGGAATTTGCCCCGGTCAAGAACGCGGCCGGCGTCGACAGCCCCGAAACGGCAAGAGAGCTGATGGTCGAGCGGGCTGCGGGCTGGCTGGAATCGGCCGGCGTGAAGGTCCCCAGAAAGCCGGATGGCTCCGTCGATTGCCTCATTGAAATCGCTCCCAGCTTCGCGCTGCACAGGCAGGATGTCAAAACCAGGCTGCATCAGATACCCGAAATCAAGCCCGGCGCACGAATCTATCTGGCCTGAGCAGACTGTCGGCATCAAGCCCACCTCCTCAAAGCCCCCCTACTTCGTGTAGAATTTGTGCACGGTCGTAGATGCGTATTTCTCGCCGGGCTTCAACACGACCGACAGAAACTGCGGCTTGTTCGGCGAATCCGGGAAGTGCTGCGTCTCCAGGCAGAATGCGTAGTGCTTCTTGTATACCTTGCCGTCCTTGCCAGTGATTGAGCCGTCCAGGAAGTTGCCCGTATAGAATTGCACGCCCGGCTCCGTGGTGTGGATTTCCATCAGCCGGCCGCTGGTCGGCTCGTGCACCCGGGCGCAAAGGGCCAGCGAGCCGCCACCGCTCTTGAGCACGTAGTTGTGGTCGTAGCCCATGCCTACCTGCTCAATTCGGGAGCCGATGGGCATAGGTTTGGTGAAATCGAACGCCGTACCTGCAACGGGTTTTAGCTCACCCGTCGGTATGAGCCCTTCATCGACCGGCGTGTACTTATCGGCATTGAGCATGAGCTCATGGCCGAGAATATCGCCGGTGCCCTGCCCGGCCAGGTTCCAATAGCTGTGATTTGTAAGGTTCACGACCGTGGCTTTGTCGGTTTCCGCCTCATAGCTGATCTTTAGCTCATCATCGTTCGTCAGCGTATAGGTGACGGTGCACGCCAGGTTTCCGGGATACCCTTCCTCGCCGTCTTTGCTCAGATAGCTCAGCCTCACCCACACTTTATCATCCGCGGCTTGGACCTCTTCTTGTTTCCAGACTCGCTTATCGAATCCTTTGATCCCGCCGTGCAGGTGATTCGGCCCGTTGTTGGCCGCCAACTGGTATTCGACGCCGTTTAACGTAAACTTTGCCCCGCCGATGCGGTTGGCGTATCGCCCCACGACAGCCCCGAAGTAAGGGTGCTCCTGAAGGTATCCGTCGAGCGTATCGAAGCCGAGCGTGACATCAGCTAGCTTGCCCTGTCGGTCCGGCACCTCCAGCGAGACCAGAATGGCCCCGTAGTTCATTATCCTGGCCGTCAGGCCGTTGCCGTTCGTTAGAGTATACAGATAAACTTGCTTGCCGTCCGGCGTTTGCCCGAATGTTTCTCTCGCCGCCTTCATTGGCTTGCTCTCCTTTGCCTGATTAGGCTCACGTGGTTCGCTGGAACCGGGTCCCCTTTCCTTGCAGCCGATAATACAAAATGCCAGCCCTAACGAAACAATGCAACCTACTGTCTTCGCTTTCATTTTTTGCACCTTTCCGGCACAGTTTCAGGTTCAACCATTCTGTCAACTCGTAGAAACGTAATGGTGCCGACAGAAATTGTCAAATCTTTCCTTCCATCCCCCGCCTGCACCGAACTGTTTGATCGGCCGGCAATGCGCAATAATATCGTCTGCTACGCCTTGTCATTCCGCACTCACTCGCCTCGTTTCGTATTTGGGCATTTCGCGCTTCGAGCATCCAGCCGGACGCCGGCGGATTGGGTTCATTCTGAAGTTGGTTCATGGTTCGTTGTTCATCGTTCGTTGTTCATCGTTCGTTGTTCATGGTTCGTTGCAATTTGCGCAAGGCTTTGCTGTAATTGACCTTGCGTTCATTTCTTGCCTATTTTGACATTGGCTTGTTTTTGAGGACTCTCAAAGTGACCTTTCCTCGTTACCGTCTGCAGCATAGATTCTTACATTCATTTGGGCTTCTCGAAAGTCGAGTAGGTGAGGAGGTTTCCCTCCTCACCCCTCACAGACCCGGACTCGCAGATTTCCCGCATCCGGTTCCTCACTTGGCAGCTTCGCTCAGGGACTGTAGCCGAACGAGTGAACGA
>Ga0180434_10003772_pt1 | contig 19063 bp, 18 predicted proteins | sample SS_ome_7_FD_132453 | JGI IMG/M metagenome (GOLD analysis project Ga0180434, IMG submission 132453) | Hypersaline lake sediment archaeal communities from the Salton Sea, California, USA - SS_1_D_2 metaG | ecosystem: Environmental > Aquatic > Non-marine Saline and Alkaline > Hypersaline >...
ACCTTATAGCCGGTCTCCGGGTTTAGATCTCCAAAGAGATATAGCCGCGCCCGGCGCAGAGCGAAGCCGTCCCCACCCGTGCGGTCATCGCGGTTTCCGAAGTACGGTTGGTTCTCATCGTCCTGCACGTTGGAGTAACGAGCTTCCACCCGCACTTTGCTCTTGACCGTCGGGTACTTCGGTTTATCGAGGGTAGGTGGCGGAGCGGGCTTCTCCGCTTCCTCTACACGCTTCTTGAGCGCTTCGCTCTCATCGGCCGTTAGAACGCCTTTCTCGGTGAGCACATCGATGAGTGCCGCCATCGAATCCTGCTGCGACGCCGTCACGTCCTCTGCCCGAGCGAGGGTCGGCCAGAGACTCAATACCGATACAGCCACAACGACTAACCAATAGCAACGCATGTCCTCTCCCCTCGTCTTATTGGATTACGGATCACTTGGATCCAAACGTCTCAATGAAAGAGCGATCAATCACATTCTTCCAATCGGGCAAGTTCGTGATCTTCGCCTGAGAGTGCAGGAAATCAGCAGTTTGCTCGAGGCTCTTTACCGTCGCGTCATCGAGGACCACTTGCCAATCGAGAGTATCCATGATCTTTCGCTCTCGTTCCGCCGGCACTCCGGTGGCCTCCGAGATCAGTACGGCGGCCTCGCCCGGCCTCTCGTGCATGAAATCGACCGCCTCTTGAGTCGCCCGCAGGACGGCGACGATTGCATCGGGATGCTCTTCGGCGAGCTTTTCCGTCACGAGTAGGACAAGCGGATAAGTGTTGCCAAGCCCCGAGAGAGTCGCCACCTCATAGCTGCCCTGCACCCGCTCCTCGATGTTGCTCGGCCAGGGTTCGCTTCCGACTCCGGCGTCGATCTGACCGGCGAGCATCGCCTCCGGCATATCGCTCGGATTGAGCGGGACCAAGGTCAAGTCGCTCGTCGCTAGGCCGTTCTTTTCGAGAAAGAGCAAGAAGGCCCCGTGCGTGCTCGATCCCATTTGTACGCCGACTCGCTTTCCCCTCAGGTCGGCCGGCGATGCGATCTCAGAATCGGCCGCCGCGATCAGCCGATGCATTTTCTCCCCTCCACCGTAGGATGCTACGATCTTGATAGACATGCCGGAGGCTGCAGCGATGATTCCCGGCGCGTCACCCATCACGGCGACATCAGCGCTTCCGGAGGTAAGGGCCTCGGCAGCCTGAATCCCAGCCTGAACGGCCTTCGGCTCCACGTCCAGCTTATGAGCCGCGAAGAAGCCTTTCTTCAAAGCAATGATCTGTGGGGCATAGTGAATCTTCTTGCCGTACGCGAGATGAAGTGGGATTCGCTCGTCACTCACCACAGCTTTACTTTGTTTCCTTGGCTCCTCGCCGCACCCCGCGAAGACAGCCGCCACTAAGGCGAATAGAAATGCCACGAGGACCAGTCGAACGGCATAATGGGTATTGATGATCCGATATATGTATGCGTTCATGCTGACTCCTTAATAGGTGAGAAAAACTAACACTATGGCGCTGATGGCTGACTGACAGCTCGAAGGAAACTCTCGTCGATTCCTTCTGAAATATGAGGGGGCGAATCCAGCATGTTTTGACTGGTGAGAAAGACTCCGATAGCATCCAGACTCGACTGCGTTTCCTCGTCTAACTGAACGCTGTAATAATGATGGTCCATCGCGCGTGCAGCCACCTCCCGCCGCATGCCCGTTTTCTCGGCGACGATCTGAAGCGCCTCCGTCGGGTGCTCGTTGATGAAGGCGGCGCCCCGCTTCATCGCCCGCAGAAAAGCTGTGACCGCTTCCGGATGCTCTTCCAGGAACTCGGCTCTCGCCACGAGGAGGATCGGATAGTTATTTCCCAGTCCGCCCAATGTAGTGAGTTCGCGCCCCCCAAGTTGCTCCACGACGGACGGCGTCGGTTCGCTGGCAACGATGGCGTCAACCGACCCCGCCAGGAGCGCGTCGCCCATATCGCCCGGCCGCATCTCGACGATATTCACGTCGGAGAGGTCTAGATCGACCGAATCGGCCCAGGCAAGAAGGCCACCATACGTCGAAGTGCCCTTCTTCACGGCCAACCGCTTCCCGGCAAGGTCCTCTGGCGCGTGAATAGCGCTTTTCTCCGCGACCATGAGGCGGTGCCGATGTTCGCCACCACCGTGGCTTGCGATAATATTGACTGGAGAGCGCGCAATCGCAATGACGGCCGTCGTATCTCCCATCGTTCCGATATCGGCGCTCCCCGAGAGCAGCGTCTCCGAGCATGCAGGTCCGCTGCTGAACACGATCGGCTGAATCTCAATGCCCTCCTCTTCGAAAAAGCCCTTTGCGACGGCGACCATGCTAGCCGAGTCGGCAACACGATCCTGATACGCGAAACGGACGCGAACGGCGTCGTCTTCAGCGACATCGGCTTCGCGCTGAGAGCATCCCGCCAGGACGGCCGTGGCGAAAACTACGAGCAGACAGCGCCCGACGACGGATGAGAATCTCGTGCTTCGGTTTCCAACCATTGTGATTATCTCCCCTCTCCAGTTGCCAATGCTTGCGCGCTGTGGCTGCCCTGCGATGGCAACACACAACACGGCAGGTTTGCCAACACACCGATGAGCGCCATCGTCGCCTCGCGGACTTCGGCGGAGAACCGATCCCGGGGACGTTTGATAGAAATCGGCACATCGGCGGTAACACCATCCGGCGCCGGCGCAAGGACGACGACGCGGTCTGCCAGATAGACGGCTTCCTCGACATTATGGGTGACGAAAAGCACTGTCTTTCGATGGGCCTCCCAAATGTCCAGGAGCTGATCTTGAAGCCGATCGCGAGTTTGTGCATCCAGCGCTCCGAAGGGTTCATCCATCAGGAGCGCTCGCGGATTCAATGCAAGAGCCCGCGCCAGCGCGACGCGTTGTTTCATCCCCCCCGAAAGCTGATGCGGTCGAGCTCGAGCGAAATCGCTCAAACCGACAAGCGCGACAAAGCGCGCGGCAACCCGCCGACGCTCCTCCAGCTCGAATCCCAAATTCCGAAGTCCAAACTCTACATTCTGCTCCACTGTGAGCCAGGGGAAAAGTGTGGGTTCCTGAAACACGACGCCTCTGTTGGGTCCGGGCTTCGCCACCGTCTGCCCGTCAAAAACCATACGTCCAGAATTCGGCCGCTCGAATCCAGCGACGATGTTGAGCAGGGTGCTCTTTCCGCAGCCGCTTGGCCCGAGGATACAAACGAATTCGTTCTCCTCGACGATCAAATCGATATCCTTGAGCGCTTGGACGAGCTGTCCCGTTTCCTGATTCGGGAAGAGCTTGGATACCTGGTGGAGCTCAATCATCCTCACACGCTCCTCGCCAGACCCCAGCGCTCGATCGTGCGCTGCTCCAAAGGAAGCAGGATGCCCCGCTCGACGAGCAAGCCAATGGCGCATATGATCACGATGCATACGAACGCGCCGGCGTAATCGAGATTCCAACGCGATTGGATGATGGAGTAGCCTAGCCCCGTCCCCGTGCCTACGATCATCTCGCCCGCGACCAGCACTCGCCACCCATTCGCAAAACCCACCCTTAGCCCGCTGAGAAGGTGTGGCAGCGACCCTGGGAGCAGAACTCTCACGAACAACGTGCGATCGTCAGCGCCCATCATGCGGGCCGCGCGTAAATACATCTCGTCCACGCCCTTGACGCCAGCGGTCGTGTTGATGACGATCGGTGCGAGTGCCGTGACTGCGATCATGAACACCGTTGCGCGTTCGCCAATGCCGAATAGCAGAATGGCCACCGGAATCCATGCCAGCCCCGGGATGAGCTGAAGGACCGTCACCGTGGGCATCGACAGACGTTCCAGCATGCGAGACCAACCCAGGAGCAAACCCGCTCCTACCCCCGCGATGACGGCGAGGCCAAACCCTGTAGCCCAGCGTCCCAGGCTATCGACCATGTGTCGGTAGATTGAGAACTCGACGAGTGCCGAGCGCCCCAAGAAAAGAGCGAGACGACGATGGAAGGTATCATATGGTGTAGGAAATGGGACGCCTCGGACTGAACTTACGGCGATTGCAAGCCCCCACCACATAGCCAGTGGAATGAGCAAGGATGCCGTGGCGACCACTAGACCCCGGGCGTGGCCCCGCCCTGCAACAGGGGTAAGCGAGGGCATTGCCGCAACACGGCGGGACTCACTTGCGTACGCATCCAGGACGTTCGCAGACCCTTCCTCAGGCTTTGGTAGGGAAGTAGACACACAGTTCTCCATCACAGGTTTCATTCGAGGCGAAGAACCGACAACGACCCTCGTACTCCTCCTTCGGCAACTCGTAGCCCAAGGTGGCAAACTCCTCGACAGCGGTTTCCAGGGCCGCATAGCTGCTCTTCTTGCAGCAACGACTCCCACCAACGTTGGCAAGACGGCTTTTTAGCTTGGCGGAAAACCCAAGAAGTTTCTCCCGCTGTCCCGTCGCCACTGGCGTCGATCCGAGGAGAATTGCGTAAGCCGAGGCGGCGCTGGAGAGGGCCCCACATGTGCCGAGAAAACCACAAGCACCGCCGGGAATCAATCTTCCCCGGTCGAGAACCTCTTCTACAATTTCATCGGTGATGGGATAGCCAGCATTGCGAAGGCAGACAAAGAGTATCTCTCCGACGAGAGCATGGTGCCATACTCCGTGAACTGGCGTTCCATCTCCCCCGCTGAGAAGTTCGTCCAGTGTCTCCGCTGGTCGCGTGCCCTTGAATTCCTTCGCGACCGAGCTGGCTAGAATGGTTGTCGTATCCTGGCCGTCTCCCGCGCAACAGGCATTAGCCGTTGCCGCCTTGCGAAAATCCTCGTACGAGATTCGCCGGACTTTCCGTTGGGATGCTGAGCGTGTATCGGTCATTTCAATGGGTCTCCTTCTGTGACTTGTTTGATCGATATCGTTGCAGCAGTTCGGTCAGTCGTGACTTCGTCGGCACTCTCCCGGCGGCAACGAGTTGGTCGTTGATAACCAGAGCCGGCATCGGCGTTGGGCCATACTCCGCGATTTGGTCGATCTCCCGAATGCGACTAATCGACTCGTCGTGTAATCCGACTGCGTGGGCAATCTCCGTCACGATAGCCGCAAGCTGATCGCAGGCCCGGCACCCAGGTCCCAGCACCTTGATTTCGATACCATCGGGAAGAGCATGCTCGCGCAAAGGTTGTGGCTGCGGAGCCGCTGCTCGACGAAGTGCGGCAGTGATGGCGTCGATGCTGCATTCTAGGCGCTCGACATCGGACTCTAAATGGGCCATACGGCGCTGAAGTGAGCGATTGATCCGAGCGGCCAAAGCCTCCGCGAAGTCATCCAGAGGAGCGAGGGACGAAGGCCCTTCCGGTACTGCCATCGGAGCCGCCCCAAGGAGCGCATCGAGATCATCTCGGCGAACCCGATGTCGTCCCCCCGGAGTCCGATAGCTTTTTAGGTGTCCAGAGTAGATATAACGCTTGAGTGTGGACACGCTGAGACGGAGCTCGCGCGCTGCTTCCTTGAGCGTCATAAACTCATGGTTCCGCGAATTATCCATGATCTTCCCCGTCCTTTATAGATCAAAGTGTGCGCAATAGTATCATATCGTTTCATATCGTCAACAGCGATCCCAAGGCTGAATCGCGAAACTTTTGTGAATGCTCCACGGGTATCTACTGAAGCGCCACATCGAACATAGCCGCTTTGACCATGCACCAGCCCACACACCTGTCACTCTATAACCGGGAATTCAGTGCTCCAGAAAGCGGAACATGACATGGTTGGTCGAATTGATAGGCGAAACGCATGAACACCTGCTTAGGAGAACCGAAATGCTCCGCGCTTTGCCCATATCGATCATCGCATCCCTCCTGCTCGCGCTCACGCTTGGGGTCACCTATGCCCAGGATGATTCGAGTGCACAAAAGCAGGTGCTCGTAGCAGATGAACAGAGGACACAAGCGGAAAAACAGAAGCCCCCAGTCATCCAGTTCGCCCCGGGAGACCTCACCTGGCAACCCCCTGTCGACAAGCTCGCCGAGTGGATCGATGACGGGGTACAAGCTGCTGCCGATGAAGTCGACTTTCCGGAAATCCCCCTCGTCATCGATATGAAATGGCGAAGCTACGACGGCATCGAACTCCCCGACAACCGAAGCCTTCGCTTTGCTAACGCCATGACGCCCCAACTGGCGGCCCTTATCGTGGGTTTTGCTTCCGCCTGGGATGAGGGAACATGGGTGGAGATCCAGGAGAATCGCGAAAGCGTCGTCACCCGACTGGTAAATCGCCTCACATCGTCATTCAACGGCGAGGAGATTCTGTTCCCTGTGGTCATGGCTGGCCCGCGGTTCGACGGCATGCTCGCCGCCATATACTTCGATGGCCAGTGGCACTACATCGAACCCGAGCTCTGGGGTCCGATCTACACCTTTAGCAGAGACTCTTTGGACAGCGTCGAGCAAACGGCCAGATGGGCCGCCCGCTACATCGTCACCCAAGAAGCGAGATATCCGGCGCTCCAAATTGCCGATAGCATTCACGTCTACCTCTGCCACTGGTACAGCGAACCAGACCTGTATGCCGACGCTGATTTTGTCGCCGAGCTTCCCATTCCCGATTGGTCCGGTCGCGGCCGCGCCCGTCTCGCCCTCGGTTCGGCCGATCGATTCGCCTGGGTCGACTTCGAACTCGCGCAATAGACCCGCCATATCCCTCGGCCTTCGATGGTAGAGCCGCCTTCCTCAGTCTTCAGGCTCGGCCTCCCGATCACTGTCCAGATATCCCAGGGGCAGGCACCACCATTGCCCGGAGCGAATCGAACCCAGAGAGACAACTGACCATGACAGAGAAGCAGCCCATCACGGCAGCGACCGGCGAAAAGTTCGACGAGACGCACTGGCGACGGACGCTCTACAGCCTCTGGATCGCCATGTTCTTCGTCTTCCTGGAATGGACATTCGGTATGACTTTCGTGCCCGTTTTCCTCCAGGAAGACATCGGCCTCACCTTTAAGCAAGCCCAGTCCTGGACTGGACTACTTCTCGCCTTACCATCCTTCGCGATGTTCGTCTCCACCCCCCTCTGGGGAACCTACAGCGATCGCATTGGGCGCAAACCGGTCGTCATCATCAGTGTCATCTTCACCTCGCTACTGCGTGCCGCCTGGTATTGGGCGCATTCGCCCTGGACGCTTCTCGTTCTCGGCATCGCCGCAGGCATCCTCGGCGCCGGCGTGACAGTCGGTCAAGCGATCATAGCATCTATTGCTCCGCGCGACCGTATGGGTCGGGCCATGGGCACCCTTCAAACTTCCATGACCGTTGGTTTCCTTATCGGACCCGTTGTAGGTCAAGCCTGCGCCAGCATCATTGGATTCCGACCCACCTTTCTTATCCAGGCCCTCTTCGCCGTCATCGGCGCCACCCTCGTCTGGCTTGCCGTGGAGGAACGCTTCAGACCACCCAACCAGATCGAACCGCTTCGATTTTCCTCCGCCGTCACCCGCGACCTTCGCCCGCTCATCGGCAACCGCCAGCTCCAGGCCCTCTGGGTCATGACGTTCGTCATCTTCTTCGGGTGGTCGGCCATGTGGCCGATCATGACCTACTTCGTCCAGTACATCGGCGTCCCGCTCGACACTGTCGCCGCCTATGCCGCCTACGTAATGTTCGTGAGCGGCACCGTCCAGACTGGCATCGCTCCCCTCTTCGGCCATATCGGTGACCGCGTCGGGCACAGGCGCGTGCTCATACTGGCCACCCTCATCTGCGGTATCTTCATCATCCCCCACTACTTCATCCAGACGTACCCCCAGTTCTTCGTCATGCGAATCATCGCCATGGCTGCAGGCGCAGCCATCCACCCGGCTGCGTCTGCCCTCGTCGCCCATACCCTTCCCCGATCTCGCTACGGGGGGGCATACGGGGTCCTCGCCAGCTCTCGCGGCCTTGCCGGCTCCATCGGCCCCATCATTGGCGGGTCCATGGCCCGCTACCTCGATATCCGGCTTGTTTTCATATGGACGGGGATCATCACGATCCTCGCTGCCGCTTGGGGCGCCCTGGCCGTGGAGGACCCTCCACAGGAATCCGAAGAACCGGAGTATACAACTGAACCGTAAGGATGGGGCTATTCCCTCCCTTTCGTCAGAACAATCGCGCTGCAGCCTCGGTGGCGACCCGCCGACGCGCTAACTCTACATACCCCTCGTCTATGTCGACTCCGATCCACGACCGACCCAATTGTGCGGCCGCTACACACGTCGACCCCGACCCACAAAAGGGATCCAATACCACCGCATCCTTCCACGAGTATAGCCTGATCAATCGACTCGGCAGCTCTACTGGAAATGGCGCCGGATGTCCGACTTGCTTTGCCGATCCCGTCGGGAATTGCCAGACGCTCCGCGTCAGCGCCGTGAACTCCTCGCTCGTCAAGTCCGTCTCACCCTTCGTCTCCAGGCGGAACTGCTCCTTACAGAAGACCATGATGTACTCGTGCACATCGCGCAGGGTCGGATTGCTCGGGCTCCGCCAGCTTCCCCAGGCCGTCGACACTCCCACCGAGGCCCCCTTGTCCCAGATAACCTGCCCGCGCATGAGAAAACCGAGTTCGATCAACTGTTGGGTGATGTAGGACTGAAGAGGAAGATACGGCTGCCGATCTACGCCGGCCACGTTCACGCAAATTCTCGCCCCCGGCCGCATGACGCGCCGACACTCCGTCCAGACATCGTGCAGGAGTGTGAGGTATTCATCGAGTGGCAAGGCGTCATCATGATTCGCGTAGTTCTTGCCGACATTGTACGGTGGCGAGCAAATCACCAAATCCACCACCCCATCCTCAATCATGTCCATCTGTCGGGAATCCGCGTGATATATCCGGTTCGCGACTGTCCGCTCTCCAACTACAATGTCAGATGGGCGTGGTGAGTTCATAGCGGTGACACAGATTCGCCAATATGACCGCTGCAACCTGCGGAGCGTGCGTGCCGTCTCCGCGTAGAATACTTATGCGCGTACCAAACCCCGGCGACCAAGCCGGTTTTTGTACTTCCCATTTGCCCAATTCGGTCTGCTGCGCTATTCTATGCGTATACCGCGCGGGGGGTGTATTGCTCCAGGCGTAGGCATCGTTTTCGCTTTCACTGCTCGGGAGGCATAAGCCATGATCGGCAAGCAAATTCGGATGGAGCGCATCGTCAACCGAAACACCGGCCGGACCGTCATCGTCCCCATGGACCACGGCGCCACCATCGGCCCCATTCCTGGTCTAGAAGACATGCGCGAAACCGTCACCAAGGTTGTCAATGGGGGAGCCAACGCCATCCTCATGCATAAAGGCATGGTCCAAGCCGGCCACCGTGGAGGCGGCCGAGACGTTGGACTCGTGATCCACCTCTCCGCCGGAACCAGCCTCAGCCCTGACCCGAATGCCAAAGTCCCCGTCTGCACTGTCGAAGAAGCTATTCGTCTGGGGGCGGATGCGATATCAATCCACGTCAATGTCGGAGCTGAGACCGATGCTGACATGCTTTGTCACTTCGGGAAAGTCTCCGAGCAGTGCCGCCATTGGGGCATGCCTCTCCTAGCTATGGTCTACACTCGCGGTCCCAAAATCGAAAGCGAATTCGACGTCAAATATGTCAAACACGCCGCCCGCCTCGGAGCTGAACTTGGCGCCGATATCGTCAAAGTCAACTACACTGGATCCCCCGAAACCTTCCGCGAAGTCATCGCCGGCTGTCCAGTGCCGGTTGTCATCGCCGGCGGCGAGAAAGTTGAAACCGACGAAGAGCTTTTCCAGATGGTCGAAGGATCCCTCGAAGCCGGTGGAGCTGGCGCGTCTATTGGCCGCAATGCCTTCCAACATGACGATCCCGAAGGCATGGTCCGCGCCATCAGTATGATGGTCCACCAAGGCGCTTCCATCGGAGACAGCGCTAAGTTTCTGGAGTCACGACGATGAAACGCATTTGGGTTCGGGTCGATCCCTGGGACAAGCAGCTGGCGATCGCCGCCCTCGAGAGTGGGGCCGATGCCATCGTCGTCGCTGAGGGTGACTCCGCCAAGGTCAAAGAACTTGGCGCTCTCCCAACCGTAGCGCTGGATGGCGATATCCGGCCCGGCGAAGACGTTGTGTGGATCGACATCCGAAGTAAAGCGGATGAAGAGGTTGCCGCTTCCAAACACCTTGAAAAGACCGTCGTCCTCCGCACCTCAGACTGGACTGTTATCCCCCTGGAGAATATCATCGCGCGCCGGACTGGGCTCATGGCCGAGGTTTCCGGAGCCGATCAAGCGCGTCTTGCGACTCAAGTCCTCGAAAAAGGCGTGGATGGTGTCGTCCTGGATACGCGTGACCCATCCGAAGTCCGTAAAACCGTCGATCTCGTCCACGCTATGTCGCCCAAACTTAACCTCATTCCCGTCGAGATCACATCAGTTAGGGCACTTGGAATAGGTGATCGTGCCTGCGTGGACACCTGCACCACCATGCATCCAGGAGAGGGAATGCTTGTCGGAAACACCAGCTCCGCCTTCTTCCTCGTTCACTCCGAGAGCCTTGAGACGCCATATGTCGCGCCGCGCCCCTTTCGCGTGAACGCTGGAGCCGTTCATGCTTACACCCTGTTGCCGGAAGGGAAAACAAAATACTTGTCTGAACTGAGGTCGGGCGACGAGGTATTCCTCGTCCGGCACGATGGAAAAACGGCGGTAGGCTACGTAGGCCGAAACAAAATCGAACGCCGACCGCTCCTTCTTGTGGAAGCGCAATCCGAAGAACACCACGTCTCACTCGTCCTTCAGAACGCTGAAACGATTCGCCTAACGAGCCCTGACGGCGAAGCGCTTTCGGTGGCCGCCCTCCAACCGGGCGACACCGTATTGGCCTACATCGAATCCGGCGGTCGCCACTTCGGCCAGCACGTGGATGAAACGATCGTCGAGCACTGATCCTCTACCAAGGCAAGTCAAACGCCCGCGAGACATAGACGGCCATCTGGTCGCGCGTCACTGTAATATCGGGGTGATAGAGCCCATCTTCGAATCCCTGCACGACTCCCTCTGCGTAGCAAAATTCGATATGCGCGTATGACCAGTATTCCGTCGGTACATCCTCGAACGTCGGAACTGCCGGGCGGAACAAGTTTGAATCCTCGCCAATCGGATCGATGATCGACCGCGCGATGTAGACCGCCATAGCCCCACGGTCTACCGTTTGCCCCGGCTGGTAGCTCCCATCTGTGTAGCCCTTTATAACCCCGAGCTCGGCGGCATACTCGACATGCCGAAACGCCCAGAAATCCATGGGCACATCGGTAAACGATGCGATCAGGTAATCGTCCGGCACATTCTCATCCCCCCCGGCAATCGCTCGTGCAGCGTAGACCGCCATCTGGTCTCGTGATATGGGATTCTCCGGATTATACAGCCCATCGGGATAACCGCCTACGATCCCCGCACGATAGCATGCCTCAATCTCATGGAATGCCCAGAATGGAGCGGCGCCACTAGGGGCGACATCCGGGAATGTCCCGGCCTGCGGCACATCACTGGAATCTGCGGGATCGCTGCCGAGACTCGCCTCCTCCGGATCGCTGAAACCATCTCCATCCGTATCCCGTTTGTCCGGATCGCTCCCGTTCGCGTACTCCTCGATCGCGGTCAACCCGTCGCCGTCGATGTCGGCCGACGCATCCTCGGCATTCCCCGGATCTAAGCCCTTTGCCACCTCCCAAAAATCGGGAAGACCATCCTGATCCGTGTCACCCGACCCAGGATTTGTCCCCGCCTCGTATTCCTCCAGATTCGTAAGCCCATCACCATCGGCGTCAAGATCGGCATCGTCGGCAGAGACCTCATCGAAGCCGTACAATTGCTCCCAATAATCGGGCATACCATCGTCATCGTAATCGAACGTCACCGAGATTGTAACCGACTCTGACGATGACGACGGTGGAACTCCATCGCACGATACGTTCAACGTCAGCTCGATCTCGAGATCATCTCCGGTCAAATTCTCCGGAGCTGAGTACGCCGGCCCCGTCGCCGTCGCGGTAGGCAAGAATTCCCCTCCCGCGCCTCCATCGTCCCATGCATAACTCGCGATATTATGTCCCTCTTCGTCCGTCACCGAACTGGTCAATTCGACCGTACCTCCGCTTGGAACGCGCAGCTCGCTCACCACGATCTCGACGAAGATCATATGGCCAACGATCGTCAAGCTATCGTTTGGGTATGGTGTTGCGGTGAAGTTGCCGCTAGTATCCTCCGCTCGCGCCTCAAACATATAGGTCCCACTGCCGAGCCCTGGCACTGTAAAGGTATAGGTTTCGTCGCCTCCATCGAAAGCCCCATCGGTCGCTTCGCAGGCTTGCCAATCGCCCCCGTCGATCCGATACTGCACCCCTGCCAGTTGGTTCAGCGTCACATCCGGCCCTGCATACCATGGATTCTGATTTGGGAAGAACCCAACAGAAGCGCTTCCCGTATAGGTTGGCGTTTCGTCCTCCGTGGGGTCTGGTGAGTAGGTGTTCAGGGTTGCCGGTGGCGCAACATCGAGAATATCCGGCACCCCGTCCGAGTCCGAATCCCTCCATCCAATCTGTTGGCGGGTGACACTACATACGGCGTTCAACGCCCATCCCTCCGCGCTATCGTTCATGATACAGATGGGGTCGCGCTGGCAGTTTGTGTTCTGAATCCTGAGATAGCCATAGTACTCGGTCGGGTCGCAGCATGCGTAACCCTCAATGCAGTATTCGTCTCCTGCCCCAAATATATGCCCGGTTTCATGGGCGAGCACGCTGTCCATCTCGTCGATGCCCCAGTTGTCGTTGTCGTACGTCATTACGACAAAGGGTCCGTTCACGTACGCGTAGGCAAACCAATCGTCGGCAAACATACCATCTGGGTCCGCGCTGCTGTCGACGACGAATATGGCGAAGGCCCAATCCGTCTCATGGGTCTCTCGAAGATCATTCACATAGTCATATATCGCGTCCCAGACCGTCGCCGGAGTGCATGAATACCCGAGGTAGTTCATGGCATCCGCGATCCAGAGGTTCTCATCGAGGGAAGTTTTCGAAATAGGCTCATACCCCGTCGGCACGTCGTACTCGTACTGCCACGTAAACGAAACAGGATGAACCGAATACGGATATAGATCGGCCCACCAGCCCATCCCGGCGATACATTCCGACACGACTGCAGAAGTCTCCGTCGTGGTCCAGTCTTCCGCGTTCGTGTCGATAGTGCCGGTGCTCTCTAGAAAGATGAGCCCGATCGCCGTGTCGCCCATCAGGTATTCACTCGTCTGAAACTCATTTGCCCCCGGTGGCACAGGCGCGGCTGCAGCGGCCGCGCGCTTTGCCGCCACCTCCGGCGGTTGCAGTCGTGCGTCCCCCACGAGTGGCTGACGCTCCGGCGTATCCGATTTCGCCTCGAACTCGGGCTTCGAGACCAGCCGATTCCACGCGCCTGCAGCATCCCGCGCAGCCTGGCCATACTCAGGTGGTATCACGGTCAAGTCCACCGGGCCTCGAGCGATAAAATCGACGTGCTCGTGGCTTGCGACCGAGGCCTCCGCATCATTGGGAAGATCGATGATCGCCGCGTGGGGTGGCACCATGTGCCTCAATATCCCCCCGGCGTCCTCGATTGCCGACGAGACCACTTGCATAGATTCAATATCTTCTGTATCGAGAAGCACGAACGCCGATGGCGCGTCTCCCTGAGCGAAACCGCCAGCGACAGAGAAGGCGAGAACGAAAGCAACCCACACGGCATTCCCCCATAGACTGGGGGTCCGAGTCCTACCTAACTCCAACATCTGCACCCCTTCACAACAGACTGCTCTGCCGACGCGATCCATCTCGCGCCGGCAAACGGCGTCTTCTATGCCCCCCCACGAATATTACCCATTATACCCCTGCTGACCCTGCATCCCGCGGATACGGCTGTGTGAAGCTCAGCCACACAGATGCTTTTGAATCACAGTGGTACAGACCCTCTTATGCCGTGTCGCAGTTTATCGGGGCGCGACGCCACTTCGTGCCGATATGGATAAGGCCGGTCGCCTGCTGATAGGCCCTAGAATTCCTTCAATCGTCACCATCCCTTAGGCTCCTCAATATCGCAATCGCGACATTCTCGCGCCAAACCATAGTGTGAGCTGTCTGAGAACGTGGAAGAGTAGGTAAAGTACTGCAATGTCCGCACGAACTTTCGCAGCATCCACGACATGTTTTGCCTTGGTGACAGCATTCGCCCTGCCGGCCAGCGCCCAACAGGAGCTTGCACAGGCGCTTTCGCGGCTTCCCCCTGTGTTCGGCGAAGCGCAATTTCATCCGCGCGACGGCATGGAGGATATCTACGCCGTCGCTCGTCAATTCGGCGTTAGCGCATCCAGTATCTACAACGCCAACGTTGGTGATCTCCAAGAAGGCCATGAGTTGCTGCTCATCCCCACGGAGCACATCGCGCCCATGCACTCAACTGATGGCCTCGTTGTGAATCTCAGTGAACGAGGGCTATACTATTACGAGCATGGCAAGCCGGTTCGACGTTTCCCTGTGGCGATTGGAATGAAGGGGTGGGAAACACCTACAGGAGAATTCACCATCGTCAACAAGGCGAAAAATCCGACCTGGTTCCCTCCCTCGTGGGCGCTCGCAGAAAAACCCGTGCCCCCAGGCCCCGATAATCCACTCGGTGACCGCTGGATGGGGCTGTCGATCAAGGGATATGGCATCCACGCCACCAATGCTCCCTGGACGGTCGGTCTGTACGTGTCTCACGGCTGCATGAGGATGTATCCCGAGCATGCCCGCGATCTCTATCAGCTCGTTCGTGTCGGCACACCCGTCCGGATCATCTACGAACGACTTGTCCTCGGATACTGTCTAGAAAAAGCTACCGTCTTCATGTCTTACCATCCCGATCCCTACCAAATCGCGCTCCTGTCCCCAGATCGCGTCTCCCGCATTCTCGAACAGTACCACATCGAAACGATCAGCGACATGCAAGCCATCGAACAGGCCCTTGCACGACCGACCAGCCTTCCTGTTCCTATCGCAGGATCATCGATCACCGTACACGTTAATGGAGCTCCCCTGAAACTCGCCCTTGGTCCCACGAGCAGAAATGGCGACTGGCTTGTGCCCGCTAAACCCCTGGCCACAGCCCTGCGAGCGAAACTCGAGTTCGCTCCCCAGCAGGACTACTTCATCCTCAGCCGGGATAACGAGCGCATTTTCTACTCTCCCGGCTGTACGGAGGCCGTCGTCAACAGCCAGCTTATCCCACTTGCCATTGCACCCCAAGTGGCAGCTGGACACCCGTTCATACCCCTCAAAGCGACGGTCAACCTACTTGGCGGTTCCGTTGGCTGGGATGAGCCGCAACAGACGCTGCACGTCTGGGACCCTTGGAGCCTAGGTTCCTTCCCACGCTCCGACTCAAATTAGCTTCGTCGCGTTCTCACCCTCACCATCCGGATGCTCGAACGCACCTCGAGTCGCCCCCATCGCCCAGGACACCGACCGTATACGGGGAATTGGGTATTTCGGGGCGTTGCGCCATTAGGCGACAGCGCTCTCTTGTATCTCGGAGGGATAATCATGGAGAAGTCTCTAAGATTTGGAATTTCGGGGCTGACGCGGGGAAGCCACTTTCTCGACGCCCTCCATTCCTGGGATGATACGGTTCTCGCGGCAGTTTATGATCCAGACCCCGCCAGATGCGCTCAGCTAACCGATCAGATCGGAGACGCTTGTTTCTGCAAGAGCTACACCGAGCTCCTCGATAGCGGCATCGACGCGGTCATCGTCGCCAGCCCTATGTACCTCCATACCCCGCAGAGCATCGCGGCCTTCGAGCGCGACATCCACATCTTCTCAGAGGTGAGCGCGGCGACATCGCTCGATCAGTGCCGAGAGCTCGTCCGAGCGGCCCGCGCCTCACAAGCCACCTACATGATGGGCGAGAACTGCTGCTTCATGAAACCCTTCGCCCTCGTGAAGAACATGCTTCGCGCCGGGCTATTCGGAGATGTGTACTATGCCGAAGGCGAATATGTTCACGAAGTCCGTCCCTTCCCCGGATCCGAGCGGTGGCGCGATCAGTGGCTTTTTGGGAGGCGCGGCGCACCCTACATCACGCACCCTTTGGGAACCGTCCTTCATTGGCTCGACGATCGCGTGGTCTCGGTCAACTGCGTGGGATCAGGTGCCTGGATCGACTCGACCAAAGGCAACGACGATTCGAGTATTATGCTCTGTCGGACGTCGCGTGGGGCCCTCGTAAAGATCCGCCATGACGAAATGTCGCCCCGTCCATCGTCCCACAACTACGCCGGCATTCAAGGCACCGGCGGGGCATATGAAGCAATGCGACATCCAGATGACAACCACAGAGTCTGCCTCCACACTCCCGATTCAGACCCAAAGCAGCGCTCGTGGCAATCTCTGTGGGACTTCGAGGACGAATACCTTCCCGAATTCTGGAAACGCGCGGCAGAATCAGACGATGCCCATGGCGGCAGCGACGCCCTCACTCTGCGCTCCTTCGTCGATTCCGTCCTAAACGATACGCCCCCGCTCATCGACATCTACCGAGCCCTGGATTTCACCGTCCCAGGCCTCATATCGGAAATCTCCGTCCAGCAGGGAGGAGTTCCCGTCGCAGTTCCGGACTTCCGTTTCATGTAGGGAAGAAAGCCGTGTCGAGAAAGATCCCTATTCGCCCTCGGCTAAGCCTTCATTTGGCGCCTCTTCGGCTTCCTTTGGCGCATCGCTGCCGACGTCTTCCACTGGTTCGCTGAGTGACGCGATGAACCGATCGATCGCCGCCACCATCGCTGGCTCCGAAGTCTGAGGACCCGGCGCGCGCGGAAAAAGCCAAAGCTTACCCTTCGATGGCTGCTTCGGTGACTCTATGTGAAAGCTCACCGCCACATCACGCACCAACTTCCCGTCGGTCTTCTTAATGTCCAACAGGTACTTCGGAGAATACCCCGATGGTCGAAGCGAAATGCCTCCAAGCGTAGCCAAATGTTCGAGTTCATAGAGGATCTTAGGATGCTCCGCTCGAGTCGCCGTGACCGCCTCCCCACCCCCATCCGCTATCCTGATCGTTATAGCCTCAGCGTTGCGGAACAGTGCTTGGTAGTAACCAATGACTTCTTCTGTATTCGCTGGCTGCTCGGGGGCCATGGCCCAGCTCACCAATCCAACCATCAATAGTCCCCCGAAAACGATGAGTAGACGTCGCTCTCGTCGTGAAAGCCGTCGTCGCACGATGTTTGCACTCCTCTCGCAAAGCTTTGGCTAAAGCCGTAGTTACAACCTCGCCACCTTCCTATTATAGATCGGAAGCGCGTCGTTGTGAAGATTCCCTGCATGCTTGCTGGCCAATTACCGATGGTGTCCCAAACATAGTTGAAAGTTGAGGCGGCTCTCTCCGCCCGATAGAATCGGGTTGATCAAATCCTGTAAAGGAAAAGGAGAGAACCGCCGTGGGCGAAGAGTATCAGATAACGAGGCGGAAGGGAAATGCTGCGTTGCGCCAGTTTCTGGCCAAGGAGGGGACTGCCTTGCTGCCGATGGATGAGTTGATCGAGACGGTGGCAGTTGGCGGTGGAGGAGCTAGTTGGTCAGTTAGGGTAGGCTACGCTAAAGGCGGCGTCGAAACCGGCAGATGCTGTTGTGATCGGGCCGCAGCCCGTGCGCCGGAAACCGGAACCCATCATCCCGCTTACACGCCCACTCTAACATCCGGCTCGATCTCACTCCCAAGCAGTAGCCGTAGATCAACACCTTCAGCATTGTCTGCCACCGCCTGCCAGAGGCTCGGCGCAAACATCCGCGGCGTCTTCCGATCACCCAACTCATAGAACCGTCCATCGTGTCCGCTCATACCTTCTCAATTCGCCACATCCCACCCGTTGCCATTTCTCGAATTGTGATACAGCCACCAAGCTACCGAAGCAACGAAGGAGGCGCGCTCCCGCCCAAAGACGAGCGGACTCTGGGCTCTTAGGAAGCAACCCCCTCCAATCTCAGCATCTGCCCAAGAGCCGGCGAACGAACCCACCGTGCTTCCTACCTCGCGAGCCGTTCCAAGGCGACCACTGGCACAGGGATCGCTACCCGTGGCTGTTCTATTGGATCGATGGCAAATCCTATGAGCGTGTCTTCTAAATGGTGGACGTGGATTCCCATCACCCAGTTTTCCGCTTTGGCTTCTGAAAGATCAAAACAAATTCGTGGGCCTTATTGATACGGAACACCGACGGATAGCCCAATGGTCGGAAATTGTTATATTCCCGCCGTCGATCCCAAATGATGATATCGTCCCAGATGAAGCCGGCCGCCTGGAGTTCTGAGGCGAGGTCCGAGTGGAAGGGATAGAACGCATCCTTCTTCCGAATATCCATCACCACAACCACACAATAGGACCCAGGGCGAAGCGCCTCTAGGACCCGCCCGAAAACACCCTGGAGTGCCTTAAGAAATTCCTTGTATTTTAGAACTCGGCCGAGGTCGGCCGAGTTGTCTCCATAGTTCCGGATCGACTTTCGGTCTGCGCTTCGCCGGCGGGTAAGGATATCCCAATAAGGGGGAGAGGTCACCACGAGGTCAACCGATTCAGGAGTAACGTGGTTAAGGACATTGGCGGCATCGTCGTGGATGAGTCGACAGTCACCGGGGTCGAGACCGAGGCGTAGCCGAGCAGCGTCGACATAGTCCGGGTTCGTATCTATCCCGATCCCGACGCAACCGAGTTTCTGCGCTGCAATCATAGTCGATCCCAAGCCACAAAACGGATCGAGCACAACCTTTCCCTCCGGCGGCAATAAGCACTCGATGACCCGTTCGATCAATTGGGAAGGGAAGAGGGCTGGATGCTTTAGCGCAAGCTCTTCTTTCGATTTGTGGATGTCGCTCCATACACTAATAGAATGACGCGTCCACGTCTTCCCGTCGAGCGAATTGGCCCGCCGCTGAGTCTTTCTCACTCCGTCCCCTTTAGCTCATTAGTGACAGCGCTGTACAGCCGATTCCTCGGAATCGATCGATGATTTGCC
>Ga0180434_10003773_pt1 | contig 19063 bp, 12 predicted proteins | sample SS_ome_7_FD_132453 | JGI IMG/M metagenome (GOLD analysis project Ga0180434, IMG submission 132453) | Hypersaline lake sediment archaeal communities from the Salton Sea, California, USA - SS_1_D_2 metaG | ecosystem: Environmental > Aquatic > Non-marine Saline and Alkaline > Hypersaline >...
GGCCCCCGCGTATTATAGAAACCACAGATCCCGCACATTTTCAGTCGGTTACCTCGCAGATCACATAGACCCCGTGGTGATCTGCGCTGGTATTGTCCCCGGTGTTCATCAGCGGGATGTAACTGCCACGGGATCTGATCTTGAGCAAATAAAGCCAGGTGTGATCGATGAACAGCCCCGGGGGGTCATGAAAGGTCAGGGTGGTGACCTGACCCGGTTTCAAAATAATCGTCCGGCTCTGGTCTTCTACGACTACACGGACCTTGTTTTTCTTTGGGATATTGCAGATGGTAACCCGAATTGTCGGTGCCTTTTGGCGAGACCGAAGGAAAAAATCGGTTCGCCGGTCCCCCAGCGTTCTGAATCCCCGGGCAAATCCGTTTTTATCATATTCTCGGATCTTGAAAAAGTGATTGTTCAAAAAGTAAAGCTGGTATTTCCGGGAACCAGCCTTGAAATGGGTGCCGAAGGCGGCGCTGTTCTCGTTGGTGGGGAGGGCCCGGTACTGGGTTTTTTCCACGGGAAACAGGTTGATGGGGAAAGACAATCCGGACCAGCGGGCGACCTTGGTGAATCGGTAGCTGTTGACCAACGGCCCGGTTAACATAAAAATGGACACCAACGGGATAATCCACAGGTAACGGAGATTTCGTTTTTGAAATCCCAGAAAGAAGAAGAAGGGAAGAAGGGATAAAAAATAGCGGTTTCCCACCGACCCGCTTCCTCCGAAGTAATTGTTGGGGGTGATGATCAGATAAAACAGAATGCCGGCGATGATGGAAAGCAGCATCAGGTAATCCTCCCTGGTCTTTTCCTGGAACCAGAAGAAAGCCAGTAAAAAAAAGGCGGGGAAGAAATAGATAAAAAATCCGGTAAATTTCCCGAATAAAAAATAGAAAAGGTTGAGTATGAAAATCTCTGGATTGAAAGACTGCCGTTCAAAATAATCGTCGGCCGACATGGTGATTCGGCTGTCTTCAAAGGTGTAGCTGCCGGTTTCAAAGGGGAAACGGTCATAAAAGGTTTTGCGGTTTCCCCCCTGGTAGTTGAACTCGCCGGTATGAATTTTGTTGATGAAAAAGAGTCCTGCGGTAATCAGCATGGATATGGCCGAAAAAAGGAGGAATTTTTTCCATTGCCGCCGGAGCAAAAAGATCAAATAGAAGACGGCAATGGGGAAAAAGTTGCTTGGCTTGGAGAAAACGGCAAGGCTGAATAGCACCGGTGCAAGGTAGACAAGGCCCCGGTGGTTCGAAAAACGGTAGAAAACGAGGAAAAGACCGGTAAAAATCATAAAACAGTTGAATATTTCCGGGGTGGCCCACCACAGGTAGATGGGCATGATGCTGGCCAAAAAAAAGATCAGGGCCAGCCGGAAGGATGGGAGCTGAGGGTAATGCTGGCAGAGGAGCCGGTATGCCAGTAACAGCAGAACGGCCAGCATCAGTCCGTTGAATAAAAAAAGCCCCTGGGGGCCGAAAAGCAAGAGAAAGGGAGCGGCGAATAACGGGTAGGCGAAGGACTTGGCGTAATAAAGTCTGTCTTTACTGGTTTTTTTCAGAAACAATCCCTGCGGACCGGCGGTCTCGGGGATCATCTTGCGAATCCGATGGATATCTTTCTTGGTGTATTCCAGATCAAAGTCAAAGGCGATGCTCTGGGTGATGGCAAAGTAGGTGGCTTCATCGGAATGGTATCCCCTCTTCAGGTGGGTGAAGGAGAAGGCGACGACAAATACCAGAAAGCAGATGAAGAAGTATCGATGGGAAGGTTTCATTTATTGCAGCTCGCCCCAGTTGGGTCCTTTTGCAGTATCCACCAGTAGGGGAACATTCAGGGTTACGGTCTCTTCCATCCCCTTTTTGACGACGGCGAAAAGAGCGTTTTCCTCTCCGGTCGGGTATTCGAAGATCAACTCGTCGTGGACCTGCAGGATGAGTTTTGTCTTCCAGCCATGGATGGCATTGTGAATTTCAATCATGGCCTTTTTGATGATGTCGGCGGCGCTGCCCTGGATGATGGTGTTGACTGCGATCCGTTTCCCGTTCTCCCTGACCGTCTTGTTGTCGCTGCGAATTTCCGGCACCTCTCGACGGCGCCCCAAAAGGGTTTGGACATATCCTTTGGCCTGGGTTTCTTCGCAGGTCCGGTCAATAAAATCCTTGACCCTGGAATAAGTATCGAAATAATGATCGATGAACTCCTTGGCCTCCTGGAATGATATGCCCAGCTGGCGGGAGAGGGAGTAGGGCCCGCTTCCGTAGATAATGGAAAAATTAATGATTTTGGCTCTCTTCCTTCTTTCGGCCGGGGACAGCTTCGTATGATCCCCAAAGACGATGTCGGCGGTATGTTGATGGATATCCCGGTTTTCCTGAAAAGCCTCGATCAGGCGGGGATCGCGGGAAAAATGGGCCAAAACCCGCAGTTCGATCTGGGAATAGTCGGCCGAAAACAGTTTCCGATCTTTGCCGGCGACGAAACATTGCCGTATATTTATTCCGTGGAAGGTTTCAACCGGAATATTCTGGAGATTCGGGTGAGAAGAGGACAACCTGCCGGTGGCGGTAATCGTCTGATTGAATTGGGTGTGAATCCGCTGGTGGGCGTCTTTCATTTTCTGGAGAGGAATCAGGTAGGTGGACAACAATTTTTTAAACCGCCGGTAGAGCAATATCTGGTTGACCACCTGGTATTCGGCCAGGTCCTGCAGGGTCCGATTGTCGGTGGCGTAAGAACCGGTTTTCTGGGTCTTTTTAAGAACCGGAAGCTGCATTTTTTCGAACAGCAGTTCTCCAACCTGTTGGGAGGAATTGATATTGAACGGATACCCGGCCTGAACCCAGATCTCCTTTTCAACATCCTGAATGCGTTTTTCCACCTTTGATCGCGCGTTTTCGACCGCTTTGCTGTCCACCCCGATTCCGGTGAATTCCATATTCAGAAGAACCGGTATCAGGGGCGTTTCCAGATCCGTGTAGAGGGAGAGGAGATTTTTTTCTTTTAATATTTTTTGAAAACGGTCCTTCAGCCGTAACGTCAGGTGGGAATCGTCAATACAATAACGACTGACGGTTTCCAGGTCCAGTTTGTCAAACTCTGCCTCTTTTTGATCCGGATCGGACAGTTCTTCATAGGCGGTCTGACGGTAATTCAGCAGTTCGAGGGTCAGACTTTTCAACTTGTGATTTTGTCTTTTGGGGTTGATCAGATAGGACATGATCATGGTGTCATGGATTTGACCTTCAACCGGAATCCCCTGGAATTTGAGGAAAAGAAGGTCGAATTTGAGGTTGTGGCCAACCTTGTCGATTTGGGGATCGGCAAAGACCCCGGACAGGATATCCTTGAAATCCTGGAAGGTAAAATCGATGGTGGGGCCGTCTTTTGGGTATACAAAGGGAAGATAATATCCTTCCGCAGGAAACGATATGGAGAGCCCCGCGATCCGGTGCCGGTTGAACTCAAGCCCGTCGGTTTCCAGATCCAGGGCAAAGAACCGGTGCTCCAGGATTTTTTCTTTCAGAGCCGAAAGTTCCTGAACGCGGGTCACCAGGTGATACCGGATTCCCAGATTCTGGTCTTCCCGGGGAATCTCATTTTTGAACCTCTGTAAAAACCGGTTGAAAGAGTACCGGGTAAAAAAGTCGCTGAGACGGTCATCAAAGCGATTATGGAAAGGCCCCACCTTCAGTTTGCGAGGGTCAATTCCGGGAGTGTGGTTCAGATCGATGAGTTTTCGCGATAACTGCAGGTGGTCCAGATTTTCGGCGATCTTTTTTCTTAAGCTGGGAGTCAGCTTGGTAAGCTGGGCCAGGATCCCCTCGAGGGAACCGTATTCCTGAAGCAATCTGGTGGCGCTTTTCGGACCGATCCCCTTGACTCCGGGGATGTTATCCGAGTTGTCGCCCACCAGAGACAGATAGTCGATGACTTTTTCCGGGGGCAGTCCGAACTTATCCCGGATTCCTTCCATATCCAGGATTTGATTGTATTTGGGATGGTAAAGGGCGATGTTACCGCCCACCAGCTGGAAAAGATCTTTGTCCGCGCTGAAAATAACCGCTTTTTGTTGATCCTGTTCCCGCCGGGCGATCTGGGCGATAATGTCATCGGCTTCAAACCCCGGTACCCGGATCATATGGATCCCCCGGATTTTCAGGTACTCAAAAATGGGATCCAACTGCTGGAGCAATTCCTGGGGGGGCTCATCTCTACCGGCCTTGTAGGCCGGATACAGTTCATGGCGGAAGGTTTTTTCCCGGGAATCAAAGGCGACGGCCAGCTGTGCCGGGTTCAGTTCCTTGATCAGCCCTTCTACCTTATTGATAAATCCGTAAAGGGCGCCGGTATGGGATCCCTTGAACGTCCGCATGTTGATATGGGCGTAAAAGGAACTGAAAACCAGGTACATCCCATCGATCAGCAGAACCATCACTTGTTCTGAGCAGACAGGTAGTTGATGACCATTTCATCCAGGGGCTGGTCATTCACGCTCTGGGTCTCCAAAGAGATCAGATGGAGAAATTTGCCCTTTTTTAATTCATCGATGATCTGGTTGTGCTGGGTTTTCATCATGGAGCGGATCTTTTTTTTCAAATCCTGGCTTTTCAGAAACTGGGTGTAGGAAAGACGTCTGGAAAGAAGGATTTCCCCTTTGTGGTAAACCAGGGTTTCGATGGTGGGGTTGTTGTCGCCCTTGTCCTCGGTCTGAATGTGAAAAATCTCATTACGGTATTTGATATCACTGTTGAAGCCGACGATCATGGTGACATATTATGCTACTTGAAAATAAATGTCAACCTTGCGGCGGTGACCCTGAATGGGGCGATGCCGGCCTTCCTGAGGACGGGTTGCACTTTGGGGGGCACTGTTGTATGATATCACCGCATCCCGGGACGGGATGCCTGGCAGGAAAACCATCATGAAAAAACAAATACTGGATCAGATCCAAAACCGGAAACTCCGTGTCGGTGTGATCGGGTTGGGATATGTGGGGCTGCCACTGGCCATTGAATTCCTGAAACAGGGGTTTTGCGTGACCGGTTTTGATGTCGATCGCGAGAAGGTCACCCAGTTGAATCGGGGAAAAAGCTACATCCGGCATATCCATGACAAATTCAGGCGGGAATGGCGGTCAAAAAAAGACCGGTTCCAGGCCACGGATGATTTTTCCCGGCTGGGGGAATTGGGGGTCATCCTGGTCTGTGTGCCCACCCCCCTGGATGACCACTACAACCCGGATTTGTCCTATGTTATAGATAGCACCCGTCAGATTGCCCGCAACTTGAGGAGAGGCCAGGTGGTGGTGCTGGAAAGCACCACCTACCCGGAAACCACTGAAAAAGAAATGCTGCCGATCCTGGAATCTTCCGGATTGAAGGTCGGAAGCGATTTCTACCTCGGGTATTCTCCGGAACGGGAGGATCCGGGCAACCGTCAGTTCCATACCGGCAATATCCCCAAAGTGGTCAGCGCGGTCACGCCGGAGGGGTGTGAAATCCTTACCGCCTTTTACAACACGATCGTCAAAGCGGTACCGGTTTCTTCCCCCCGCGTCGCAGAGGCCAGTAAGATTCTGGAAAACACCTACCGGGCAGTCAATATTGCGCTGGTCAATGAGTTGAAGATGATTTTTCACCGGATGGGGATCGACATCTGGGAGGTGATCCGGGCCGCCGAAACCAAACCCTTCGGTTTCAGCGCTTTTTACCCGGGGCCGGGGCTGGGAGGTCACTGCATCCCCATCGATCCGTTTTATCTGGCCTGGAAAGCCCGGGAATACGATTATTCCACCCGTTTTATCGAGCTGGCGGGGGAGATCAATACCTTTATGCCCTATTATGTGGTGGAACAGGCTCTCCGCATACTCAGCCGGGAAGGCATCGGAATCAAACAGGCAAGGGTTCTTATCGCCGGGATGGCCTATAAACCCGATATTGATGATTTAAGGGAAAGTCCCGCACTCAAGATCCTGGAATTGCTGATGGAAGAAGGGGGAAAAATCGATTACCTGGATCCGTATATTCCCTCCCTCCCCAAAACCCGGAAATACGATTTTTGTCTGGATTCCCGTAAACTGGAGGAAATCGACGATCGGGAGTACGATCTGATCCTGATTCTCACCGATCACAGGAGAGTGGACTACCACCTGCTGATCACCAAGGGGCGAATCATTATCGACACCCGGAATATTTTGAACAGGCTGGGAATCCGGGGGGAAAATATTTACCAAGCCTGATGTGCATGGCAAAAGAAAAGCTGCTCCTGCATATCTGCTGTGCGCCATGCGCGGTTTTTCCCTTCCGGCAGTTACGGGAATCTTTCCGGGTAACCGGTTTTTTTTACAATCCCAACATCCAGCCATACTCCGAATATCTGTTTCGCCAGAGGGAGGTAACCGGGGTAGCCCGAATAGAGAATTGGGACCTGGTGTTGGGAGATTATGAGAAAGCCCGCTGGGAGAAGGAGATCCGGGGTCTGGAAAGGGAACCGGAGCGGGGGGCGCGGTGCCCGGTTTGTTTTTACATGCGGCTGAGAAAAACCTTTGAATATGCGGCTGCTCATCAGTTTCACCAGGTTGCCACCACCCTCTCCATCAGCCCCCACAAACGCATTGACCAGATCAATACGGAAGGTGAAAAACTGGCCGCGGAATTCGGGATCGGTTTTTTGGGTCGGGATTTTAAAAAGAAGGACGGATACAAAAAAACCCGGGAATTGTCCCGTTTGCTGGGTATCAGGCACCAGAATTACTGCGGATGTATTTATTCACGCCGCTCCGGGGATGAATAGGGTTCTTTTACGATTCGGATATGGCCAAAGGCGGTGACGAGCTGGACCTGATTTCTGCCCCCGTAAACCGATCCCTGTATCCGGCGTTTCCGACCGGCGGTTCCGGAATCTGAGGCGGGACCGGGGTCGATAAATTCGTTGGTGATGGAAAAGTTTTGGTCCAGGGTGTTAAGTCCCCGTATTTCGGCTGAATAGGTCATGGAAAAAAGGGGGGGCAAAATCAGGGTAATATCCCCCGATAAAGAGGTAAGGGATATATCGTTTCGGGTCCAGGTGATGGATTCTCTCATGCGCACGTGGATATCCCCGCCGGAGGATCTCGCCTTGATCCAGCCTTTCAGATGGTTTACCCGAATATCCCCGGGGACGGTTTTGGCGATCAGGAAATTGTGAACGGTGTTGATCACGATGTCTCCCCCGATATTGATGATGTCCGCACCGTTGGAAACAGAGCTCAAATCGATTTTACCGCCGGAATTCCGGATGAAAACCACCTGTTCCCCGGTAAAAACCTCCCGGAAAGTAACATCCCCGCCCTTGGAGTTGACGATGGGATTGCCTTCAAGCTTATGGATGGTGACATCTCCCCCCTGGGTGGAAAGGAGGGCATTGGTTCGGGAATCTTTCAGTCGGATATCTCCCCTGGCCAGTTTGACGTTGACAATTTTATCCCGGTTCTGGATGCCGATCAATTCCACATTGCTGTTTTTGCTCTCGATATCGATGGACCCGGATATATTCTGAACGGTGACCGGTCCTTCGCTGTGGGTGATCGACAGATCGAATTCCCGCGGAATTTTCAAATGCCAGCGCAGGACTTTTTGCTGTCCTTCCGTAATGGTCAGGGCGTAGTCGCCCTTTTCATTCTGATTGAAGAGCATCACGGGTTCATCATGGGAGAATTGTCCCTCCAGGTCACTGTGGATGGATAGTTGAGAATGCCCCGCGAGTTCCACCCGCGCAGGTGAAAATAAAAACAGGTATAGTTTGTGCCGCGGTTGGACCGGGTATTGAGTGGAAATATTGACCGCGCAGATTCCCAGGGTGCAGGCCCACCAGGCCAGCAGCGTCCATTTTTTCATCGATGATGCTCCCTTTTTTAATCCTACCAGATTGAAATTTTTTTTCAATTTCCTGCCTGGCTGTTTTTCAGCAACTGTTTTACCATTTCGGCAATGGCCAGTGCGGCGGTGATACCCGGTGATTCAATTCCGATCAGGTTTACCAACCCCGGGAGGCCGTTCGGGGTTTCCTCCTGGATATAAAAATCCCGGAAAGGGTCCCGGGGACCCTGCAGTTTGGGCCGGATGCCGGTTTCGTCGGGGGCCAGTTCTTCCCGGGATACCTCTATATAACGGTTAATGGCCTCATGGAATTCCTCCCGGTAAGACTCGTCAAAGGAGTAATCAAGGGTTCGGGTGTAAAAAAGGTTGGGGCCGAATCGCGTTTCCCCCGCCAGATTGCAGGTCAGGTGGATTCCCAATGACCGGCTGGAGGGCGGCGGCAGCGGGTAAATAAGGTGATTCGCATTGCGGATGCGCGGGGTTTTGTAATACTCCCCTTTTCCCCAGTAGAGGCGCAATCCCAGTTTGTCGGTATCCAGACCCCCCATCCTGGCCACCCGGTCGGAAAACAATCCGGCGGAATTGATGAGCATGCGGGTTTCGATCTTCTCTGTATCGGAGAATGTCACCCGGTATCCACGGGGGGTGCGTTCAATACCGGTCACTTCAGTGTGATAGGCGATCATTCCTCCCTGTTTTTCGATCAGGATTTCGAGGACCTGCATCAATCGGTGGGTGTCCAGAATACCGGCGGAGGGAACAAAAAGTCCCCGGTCACACCTGACCAGCGGGGCCATTTTCGATATGTCTTTGGCGGTATGCAGGCGCAATCCCCGCACCTGGTTTCTCTGTCCGTTCTCTTTCAGCTGAACCAGGCGGGGCGTTTCGTCGGGTGTGACCGCCACCACGATTTTGCCGCATCTTCGATGGGGGATCTGATGGTGCTGAAGGAAATCATAAAGAAGAGTATTGCCCCGGGTACATAACCGCGCCTTCAAACTGCCGGGCGGATAATAGATGCCGGAATGGATCACCTCGCTGTTGCGGCTGCTGGTGTGCTGGCCAAATTTGAACTCCTTTTCCACCACCGCCACCCCGTCCATGCAGCCGGAGAGCGCCCGGCCAATGGCCAGCCCGACAATGCCGCCCCCTACAATCAGCGCGTTCATTCTTTCCATCTTTCGCCTACCCGGACAATGGAAAGAGGCAAATGAGGGAAAAGACTGCCAAAAATAGCGTCACCCAGATTCCTTCCGTCCGGGAATACTCGGACTTCTGCAGGGCAAATACCGTGAAGAGCACCATCAGTATCGGAAAGATCAGGTTGGGTAAATACCCGCTGTTGCCCGGGATCTTAACGAAAGAGGGAAGCAGTCCGGGGAGGTGTATCACGGAGTTGCTCCACTGCTGAAACATCAGGCCGGCCCGGGTGGTGATTCCGTGGGTGGTCGGTTGATAGAGGGTGGGGGGGTGGAGTACCTGATACACCACCACCAGCAGGGAATAAAGGGGGAGGATCGAAAAGAGGCGTCTGCAGAGCTGGTTGCGGCTTTCCCGGTAATACAGGAAGGCAAACAGAAGCAATACGGGGATAACCGGAACCAGATAGCGTCCCTGCGGACAGTACCCGGCCCGGATGGTGGTGAATCCGTGATAGAGAAGGTAAGCCAGTGGAGGCAGGCTGAGCAGTAAATGCTTTTTGTAAACCCGGATCTTGCGAAGGGCGATGAGCAGACCCGGCAGGGCGAAAATATAAAAGGGGCTGTAAGGCAAAAGCCCGTCCCGCTGATCCAGAAAATAATCCAGAAGGGTTTCCACCCGGTTTTTCAGCGGGATCTTGTGAATCAGGGTATCCAGGTAGGTGTTCTGCCTGGTCTTGTCGCCGATGCCCTGGTAAATGGAACCGGGGGAAAGGTTCCCATAGGCCCGGTAAAGGTAGCCGAAAAAAAGCAGTTGAAAAAAAAGCGGAAATATCAGGAACCACAGGGCCTTGCGGATCTGTTTTTTATGTAGAAAACAGACGGTGATCCCGGCGCTGTAGAGGTAGATGAATATCGCGTATTTCAGTCCCCAGAAGATGGTAATGCCCAGCAGGAATCCGGCGGCCACAAAGGTGCGGGGGCCGGGGTTTTTTGAGAAAAGCAGCAGGTAAAGAGAGGATAACAGGAGGCTGAGAACCTGGATCTCCGGATATATGTGTATAGACATGAAAAAAACAGGTACGGTCATCATGAATACCAGGGTGGCCGCCAGGGCCTTGGAGGGATCTTTTATCAGTCGGAGGGAGAACAGGTAGGTCAGAACCGCCAGCAGGGCGCCAAAAATGCCCATATAGCATCTTACCAGCAGGTAGAGGACCGGCGGGGGCATGGGAAAAAGGAAAAGGGGGGAGAGGGTGAAAGAAAGCCCGGGGAGATGGAAGGAATACCATTTTTTAAATCCCTTGCCCACCCTGGCGTGGGACCGCAGACGGTAATCCAGAAAATCCCGGTATTCCTGCCGGGCGTACTGGTTAAAAACGTTGAGATCCAGGTCCCGGGTAAGGGATTGGGTAATGACCAGGTAATGGGGTTCGTCGCCGCTGGGTTTGATGCCTTTCTGGACCATGATTACCGACGCCAGGATGAAGAATAGGAGCGAAATGGTGAAAATCAGCCCCAACCTCTTGCGCAGACTCAAGCGGTTGAACCGAACCAGGAGGGGCCTGAAAAATCCGGATTGTACAACGATCAACCCCAGAGAGAAAACCAGCGCGAGGAGAAGCAGGTGATTCAGGCGGCGTGCCCAGTCATCAGGATTGACATAAAAGAGCTTCATCACCGGGATCAGGAGTCCGGAGGCAAAGGGCAGAAGGAAAATGGGGCGAGGGATTCTGGGAATCCGGGGATAGAGGGCTCCGGCGGTCAGGAGAAGAGCGGACAGAATCAGGAGCGGTCTGAAAATCCCCGGGCTGAAGACAAAAAATCCGAATCCGCACAGGATCAGAGTACTGGCTACCGCTGGCTTGAAGTGAAATTTCACAGACCCCATTATCCCACAATTCCGGTGTTATAACAATTGGCAGGATTGGACGGAAACCGGGTGTTGAAATTTGATCACCACTTGATTCCCATTGACATCTTTCACCATCTGCCTGAATCTCAGCGTAAAACTCTTATTCTCGCAGCGGAAGCGGGTGACAAACCGCTGATTCAGGAAGACCACCACCGTTCCGGTGTAGGGAGATTCAAGGTTGATGAGAAGGTTGTGGTGGTTCAGGTGATAGGATGAATAGGTGCGGACGATACGTGAAACGGGGCGGAATTCCTTCAGCTGTAAAACGGTATGGTCTTCGTCCTGATAGAAAATTTTTCCATAGTGCTGGATCGCCTCGATATTTTTCTTCATTTGATGGGATTGTTCCTCCCGGTCAAAAAAAGACCGATACCGGTCCCAGTGAAATATGACATGGGTGACACCGAACCGGTAGATTAACTGTTTCAACTTGCTTTCGGTGGGGAAGACGATGTCTTTTCCCCCCAGGATATGGTCCAGGTCCGAGTTAATCAGATTAAAATGCGGGGAGACCTTTCCGTTGAGCAGATAATTGCGATGGGATTTCCATTGCAGCATGTACTGACTGTTCTGGGTGACCATCAAACCGTAATAATAGGGCATCTCCAGAATGATTTGATTCTCTTTGTAGGGAATTTCCCTGTAGATCCGGCTCTCTTCCTTTCCGGGGAGCTTTTGCAGGGTGCGACTTTTCAGCATCCGGAGGGGATAATTTTCCATTATCATGATGAGAACCAGGAGGATGATGATTGCCCGGCCCCGTTTCCCGGGGATTCGCTGGTTGAGCCGGCGGCCGATCGATTGCAACCCGATCCCGGCGGGCACGATGAAAAAGGGAATGAAGTAGGGAATCACCCGGCTGATGACCCGAAATCCCGGAATCGGCATGGAACCGAAGGTGATCCGGTACAGAGAGATGGATTTCAACACCGGTATTTCCGAAAAAGAGATGAAGAGGAGCAGAACCGCCAGGCTGCAGAGGATGATCACCCGTTCAGTTGCCGAATACCGCCGGAAATACTGGAATGCCAGGCCGTAGAGGACCAAAAACCCGGCCAGTGCCAGTATTTCGATGCCAAGATAACAACCGAAAACAGCCAGACTCGTGATCACCACCGCGGTAACGGCAAATCCCAGGTACCAGGGGAAACGGCTGCCGGGGATATGCTTGATAAAGAAGGAAAACAGAAGCAGGTAAAAAACAAGACCAGGGGAGAAGACCGGGAAGCCGCCCGGGGTCGATGGGGCTGGGGGAGAGAAGGAATCCGGCAGGAGGGCGGTAAGTTTCCCCGATGTGAACAGGGAAGAGGGGGGGATGGTGGCCGAGGCGTTATCAGAACCGGTCCCGGCAGACAGGATATTGTTGACCAGAAAATAGGGATGCAGCAGGACCAACAGGAAAAGGACCGCCACCAGAAGGCCGAGGATGAGTGAATACCAATGGTCCCGGGTCAGCAGTTTGAAAACCGTCCCCAGTATCGCCATCAGCGGGACCACCAGCAACCATAAAAAAAGTCCATAATACAGGGAAGATATGGTCTGCAGTACCATCAGTCCGGTTATGATCCCCGCATGACGTTTTCTGCCGGTTCGGGCAAAGCGTATGAAATGATACAGGATGAAGGGGAGGTAAAAGGCCGACATGAAATTCAGCCAGTGAAAGTTGGTGGTAATCCGGGGATGGAGAAAATACAGAAGGGAGACGGCGAAAGCCATGGTGCGGTTGGCAATATATTCCCGGGTCAGCAGGAAACATCCCCAGGCCCCCAGCAGCATACTGAGCAGGATGAACAGGTTGTTGGACTGGATCAGGCTGAGGCCCAGCAGCTGAAATAACTTGAAAAAAAGGCTGACCCCGATCAGGGGGTGGGTGCTGGCCAGGGCCAGCGAGTGCGGGTACAGGAAGGGGAGATTGTACAGATTGGTCAGTGAGGGGGGGGTATGAATGTGGTATTGAATAATGCTGAGGATGTTCTGGACATCTCCTTCCCGGCCGAAGGGAACCCGGTCGGAAAAATGGAGAATGATAGAGGGATATAAGACCAGAATCACCAGGATATAGGCAAATAACAAAAAAACGAAATTCCGCAGGGAAATCCGGGTGACGGGTGTAAGTGAGAGCCTGGGTATCATCTGAAATGATAAATACTTGCCGAGGAGAAGTCAATCCGGCCCGGATCCGGAAGTTGGCGGTACCCAAAATCCTCTGCTTTCTGATATAATATCTCTCTGAGAAACCGATAATGGATCCGACTACATCCCAAAGGTACCCGCTGCTGTTCTTGAACGGGATGGGGGTTTGCCTCCTTTTGCTGGTTGCGGTGGCCGGCCAGGCCGGTATTCCCCTGATCCTGTTGATCGGGGCCGTGGTTCTGACCATGGAATATCTTTTTCGCTTCGGATCCCGGCATGAGACGAATCCCTATCTCTTTTTCCTGTTCGCTCCCCTGCTGCTGGTGAAATATGCCTCGATTCCGGATTTCAGGCTGAGAATCCTGGCCTTCGTGTTCCTGGCCTATATCATGGGCGGGGCCCATACCGGTACCCGGGTGAGTCTCGTCCGTTTTTTTGATCGTCCCCGGCCCGGGCGTATTTTTATCACCGCTTTTCTGGTATTTGCCCTGGGGGCGTCTGTTCTCTATCTTCGCGGGGTGCATCTTTCCGGCGATGAGCCTCATTATCTGATGATGACCCAGAGTCTGGTGGAAGATGGTGATTTTGACCTGAAAAACAATGTGGAGGACCGGACCTATTTTGATTTTTTACCGGTGGAGATCCATCCCCATCTGAAAAAGAAGGGGGACCGCCACCTTTCCTTTCATATGCCGGGACTATCCTTTCTGATGGTTCCCTTTTATCTGCTGTTTCAGCTGGTGAAGGAATTCATCCCCTCTCCCCTGTTCTTTCGGTTGGCGTTGGCCCTGGTCAACGCTTTGTTTGCGCTGGGACTGTTTTATTTTCTGAGAATACAGTTCCCCCGGCGCCGGATCGGCGGATACTGGTTGTTTTTCATTGCCACCTTCCCCCTGTTGTTTCATTCCCTTCACCTTTACCCCGAGATCCCGGCCGCCGCTCTGTTGCTGGGAGCCTACCTGTTGGTTTACGGGGATCAAAAGAACTATCTTATGGCGGGTTTGTGTTTGTCCCTGGTCCTCTGGCTGCACGTCAAGTATTACCCCGCCCTGCTGGTATTTGGTATGGTGGTGCTGATCCGGCTTATAAGGGCCAGAGAGTTTCGAAAGCTGTTGGTTTTCGGGATATTCCCCCTGGCCGGATTGCTGATGCTGGTGGTATATTGTAAAGGTCTGTACGGGTCCTTTTCACCCGCGGGTATTTTCCCTTCGGCGGATTATCTGGCCATTCCCCATCATATCCGCCTGCGCGCCCTGATGGGATATTTTTTTGACCAGCGGGATGGCTTGCTTTTCTACGCTCCCCTTTTTTTCCTGGCCTTCTTCAGTTTCAAAAAACGAATTCGCCACCAGACCCTGCTGATGGGAATCGCTCTCTCCTACATCCTGGCCCATGCTTTTTCCACGGTCAGGGGTGCCCATGCCCCGGCCGGCCGGCCCCTGATTTTCGTCAGCTGGATCCTGATTGCCCTGGCTGTCAACACCATTCTTTACTGGCAGAGGAAGGGAAAACGTTACCTCTTCCGGATTCTCACCGGCTTTACCCTGTTTATTCTGGTCTGGCTCCTGGTCCATCCCTTGTTCGTTTACCAGCCGGTTTTTTCCCACACCACCCGGGCTTCTTCTTCTCTGCTGACCTTTCTGGGCAGCGATACCATTCGCCTGTCCAGCCTTTTCCCTTCGTTTTTGAATGTCCGGGGCCCGGCGCCGACGGCCAATTATGTCTGGCTGGTCCTCCTCGCCCTGGCCGTGCTTCTCTACTATGCGCGTCCCGGGCCGGTCAATCTGCAGAAAAAGACGCGAGAGGTGATGTCCTGGCTGTGGTTCCTGTGCCTGGCCGGATTGCTCTGTATCTTTCCCCATGTTCACCTGGTGGCGAAAAACCGCCAGGTTCACCGGGACTATGCTTTCTACAACAACTCGCGCAACCTGGTCTATATTGCCGAAGACGGGACTTTTCGGGCCAAAACCGGCAACCGCTATGAACTCTACCTGTACCGGGTCCGACCTCCGGTTTTGCACTTCCGGGTGATCAATCATCCCCTTGCCGGGATGAGGATTCGAAGTAAGACCCGGTTGCTGTTTGATTCCCGCCGACAAAACCAGGGCCGGGGAGAAGTGCGGAAGGAAAGCCTTAAATCCCTGTGGGTGAACGAGAGAAGGGTTTTTCATCTGGAAATTACCGCCCTGGGAGAGGCGGGGCAGGAATTCCTGTTTTTCCAGATCCAGGGGGTGCCTTGATTTGCGGCGGGACATTTCTTATAATAGGGGAACTTTGAATCAGAATATGATCCCAGTCTGGCCTCCGTTCCACCATCGGGCAGGTGCTCATGGTCCGGTGTAAAAAGGCAATCACTCTCCTGGCCGGGCTGATCCTTCTGGGGGTTTTTTCCTGCTCGGACCGGAACCGGACCGATGGGTATGGATTGTTCGATGATGCCTGGTTCCCGGTTCTGAAGCCTCCGGCGGTATTTCAGGAGAATGCCACCTTCCGGGAGGAATTTTTGCACTATATCGAGCTGGAAGAAACCCGGAATTTCCAGTGGCGGATATCCCGGGATCTTCCGGAAGGGACTTTGATTTTCAGTGTTTTCTGGAGCGGATTTGTGAACCGTCCCGGCCCCGGCAAAACCCCGGGGATCAGAATCGGGGTGAAGGTCACCCGGGAGCGTGAGGGGAAGGTTTTGCCCCTGCTGGAAAAGGTTTTCAAACCTGAGGTCCTGAGACACCGGGTGGGAACCCGGAGGCGGTATTTCAGCAAGCGGATCCGGCAGGATTTGGCGCTGCGCAAAGGGGATATCTTACGGTTTTCCCTCCATGACTGTGCCGGGGGGGAACGGGATGACCGCTGGGGGATCACCATCCCGGCGGTGGAGAAGAGAAATGCCCCCAGGGAATACCACTCCCCTCCCAACGTGATCATCATATCCATCGACACCCTGCGGGCGGATGCGTTGGGCATCTACCGGGAACTGCTGCAGCGGGAATCCGCCACCGGGTATTCCCCCAATCTGGATAAGCTGGCGAAGGAAGCCACCGTTTTCACCCGGGCTTTTACCACCCTCTCGGCCACCTGGCCGGCATTGTCCTCGCTGATGCTTTCGCTCTATCCCAACGAGCATGGATGCTATCATAACGGGGATTTTCTGGATTTTGATTTTTATTCCCTTGCCAGTTATCTGCTGGACAAGGGGTATCATACCCTTTCCCTGAATTCCAATGCCTTTGGCCTCAACATCGCCGGGTTTGAGCGGAAAAAGCTGTTTTATGATGACCCGGATCTTTCCGCCAGATCCTATCGGAATTGCGATGAGAAACTGGTTGCCAAAGCGTTGGCCCGGTTGAAAAGGTCGGCGGGTGCCCCTTTTTTTCACTGGTACCATTTCATGGGGACCCATGATCCCTATGTGCCTCCCCGCTGGATTCTGGAGGAAATCTCGGAAGGCCGGGAAATCCCCTATTACAATCTGGGGGAGATGATTCAGGAGGGACGGGTTTTTGACCACGCATCCCTGGAGGATATCCGCACCCTGTATCACGGGGAACTGTTCCATCTGGACAAAGAGATCCAAAAAATCCTGGATTTTCTAAAAAGTCATGATCTCTATGAAAACACTCTGCTGGTGGTGACCTCGGATCACGGGGAAGACCTCTACCAGCACCACCGGTATTTTTATCACTATCCTTCCCTTTACAACAGCGGCATCCACATACCGCTGCTGATCAAATTCCCCCACCAGAGCCGCCAGGTCATCTGCTCCACTCCGGTTTCAATCCTGGATGTTTTCCCGACCCTTTGTCATTTTTTTGAGGGGCAGGAATACCGGAACGGAACCGGGGGCATCTCCTTCTCGGGGTTGTCCCTGATTCCACTGCTCAGAGGCGATACGCGATCCCACCGGAATCGGGTTATTTTCTCCGGGGTGGAAAATTTCCAAATCATGTCGGCACGGTATGGAGACTGGAACCTGATTTACAACCCCGGTGGTCTTCAGCCGGTCACCCGGCAGGGGCAGCCCTATCCCTATCGCCGGGTGGAATTGTACAATTTTTCCGAGGATTATGGGGATCGCGCGATGGTGGAAAACAACCGGATTGAAGGATTTCTGATCGGGAGAATTCAGCGATTTTTGCAATCTGCCGAGTTGCAAAAGTATGAGGGCATTGTTCAAAAATCCAGGATTAGTGATGAAACGCGCAAAGAAGCAATTCGAAGGCTTAAAGCCCTCGGATATATCAATTGACTCCGGAGCCATGGCGACGGCATGCAGATAAATTCAGTTTATTTTGTCTTCCTTTTCCTCCCCCTTTTCCTGCTGTTGTATCTGTTGATCTCCGAATCGGTGAAAATACATTTCCTGGTGATCGCCAGTTTCCTCTTCTATTATCTGGGGGAAGGCCGGCTGGTGCTCCTGTTGCTGCTGATCACCCTGGTCAATCATTGCCTGGCCCGCTGGCTGCAGGGGCCGCGATCGGCCCGGATCTCCAAGATTCTGGTCACGGCGGGAATCCTTTTCAACGCGGGGATTCTGTTTTACCACAAGTATACGCTGTTTCTGCTGTACAGTCTCATCTCCCTGGTGAAGATGCCCCGGTTCGATTCCCTCGCCCTTCCGGATATCGTCCTGCCGGCCGGGATTTCCTTTATTTCCTTTCATGGAATTTCTTTTGTTGTGGATGTCTACCGGGGAAAAATCGATCAGCCGGTGCGGTTGATACACAGCGGATTGTATTTTTCCTTTTTCCCCAAATTGATTACCGGTCCCATCGCCCGGTACTCGGATTTTATTCGGCAGGTCCTGCATCCGGGAGGTCTGTCTCCCCGCTTGCCCCGGGGGATTCAAAGATTTGTGATCGGATTGGGGAAAAAAGCGGTTATTGCCGATACCCTGGCCGGCATGAACGACCAGATTTTCGCAATCCCCGCGGGATCCCATACCCCGGTCCTGGCCTGGTTGGGAATTATCGGCTACACCCTGCAGATTTATTATGATTTTTCCGGGTATACCGATATGGCCATCGGCCTGGGGGACATGTGTGGTTTGCAGCTGCCGGAAAATTTTAATTTTCCCTACATCGCCGATTCGATCAAGGACTTCTGGAAACGGTGGCATATTTCCCTGGCCCGCTGGCTGCAGGAGTATCTTTTTTTGCCCATCGCCTACAAGGTATTACGGAAAATGCCCCCGGACCGGTACCCCGGGAAAGGCCCGGAAAATATCGCCTATTACCTGGGGGCCATGGGTACCATGACGGTCTGTGGGATCTGGCATGGCGCCCGCTGGACTTTTTTCTGGTGGGGCATCTACTACGGTGTTTTTCTGGTGATCGAACATGCCGTCTGGGGAAAGCGGTTGAAAAGATTTCCCCGAATATTCCGGATCGGTTATTCTCTGCTGGTGGTCATGTTCGGCTGGGTGATTTTCCGTTCGGGATCCATGGCCGAGGCCCTGGATTATCTGCAGGCCCTGCTGGGGGCGGGGGGGGAGCCTGCGGTGTACTATCCGGCACTTTATCTCAATGGAGAGGTCCTGGTGATGATGGGCGTGGGGATCCTGGGCTCGGTTCCCTTCTCCCGGTGGGTCCGATCCTGGTATCGGGAAAGGATGAAACAACCCCGCCTGGGCATGTTCCTGCAGGGCGGCTTTACCGTCGGCCTGCTCCTGATTTTGCTTCTGGGCACCCTGTATCTGGTAACCGGCGGTTACAATCCCTTTATCTATTTCCGGTTCTGACCCATGAAAAAAACACAAAAGCGACCGGTTGCCCGAACCATCGTCCTGCTGCTGCTTACGATTCTGCTGGGAATGGTGCTGGAGATGTCCCTGCATGTGACCCGTTACCGAGGCGACCGGCGCCTTTCCATCACCCTGCAAATTGATCGACCGGGAGTCTGCCAGCTCTTTGTCAATGACCGGATACTCAGATCCCCGGTTGAAAGGGGGAACAATCACCTGGTGTTCAAATTACCTTCCCGGCCGGTGAAACAGATCCGGCTGAAATTCGCGGAGCATTCCA
>Ga0180434_10003775_pt1 | contig 19050 bp, 18 predicted proteins | sample SS_ome_7_FD_132453 | JGI IMG/M metagenome (GOLD analysis project Ga0180434, IMG submission 132453) | Hypersaline lake sediment archaeal communities from the Salton Sea, California, USA - SS_1_D_2 metaG | ecosystem: Environmental > Aquatic > Non-marine Saline and Alkaline > Hypersaline >...
ACGACACCGTCCTGACCCCCCAGCCGCTGGCCGGGATCGGCGGCGGCGAAACGGTACGGGAGGTGAGTTCACCGACCCCGTTCTCGATGGTGGCGGTCACGGGCAACGACCTGACCGGAACCTCGGCGCGGGTCCGGGCCAAGCGAGACGACGGGTCGTGGGGTCCGTGGTACGCCGCGGAACGGTTCGAACTCGGCTCTGAGGACGTCGAGGGCACCGGAACCCACGGCACCGATCCGGTGTACGTCGGTGAGACGACGGCGGTGCAGATCGCGGTCAACCGCCCACCGGACGCACCGGTCACCGCCGCCCCACCGCGAACCGGGGTGGAGGCCGGGCGGGACCTGGGCTACATCCCCGCCAACGCGGAGACGCCTCTGAACCCGACCCTCTCGGCGGTTCTGATCGCGCCGCCCAAGGGTCCGGTCGATACCCAATGGACCCCACCGACCGCCACCCTGGGCCCCGGCCAGCCGCCGAACATCATCAGCCGGGCACAGTGGGGCGCCGGAACCGGAAACCGTTGCGGCGGACCGTTCTACGGGGACAGTGTCCGGGCCGCGGTGGTTCACCACACAGCCACCGGCAACGACTACCAGCCTGAGGATTCGGCGGCGATTCTCCGGTCCATCTACGCCTACCACACCGTCACCCTGGGCTGGTGCGACATCGCCTACAACGCCCTGGTGGACAAGTACGGCCAGGTTTTCGAGGGCCGGGCCGGCGGGATCACCAAGGACGTCCTGGGCTCGCACACCGGCGGGTTCAACCGGGACGTCTGGGGCGTTTCGATGATCGGTGACTTCGAGGACGATCCGCCGCCGGAGGTCATGTTGCGGACCGTAGGGCGGTTGCTGGGCTGGCGGCTGAGCCTGGACAAGGTCGACCCCCTGGGCACCGTGCGGCTGAAGTCCGCCGGTGGTCAGCACACCACCTACCCCGCCGGTGCGACCCCGGTGCTGCCGGAGATCTTCGCCCACCGCGACGTCGGCAACACCGCCTGCCCGGGGGCGGCCGGGTATGCCGCGCTCGACCGGATCCGGGCCATCGCCGCCGCGTTCAACGCGCCTCCCGACGTCATGGAGACGCTGCAGGGCGGGGCGATACTGACCCGGTGGCAGGCTGAGGGCGGTGAGGTGAGTCCGCTGGGTATGCCGACCTCACCTGAGGCGGCCGGGCTCGGTGACACCAGGTACGCGACCTTCGAACGCGGGGCAATGTACTTCTCGCCGGACACCGGCGCCCAACCGCTGACCGGGGCGATCTACCAGGCCTGGGCTTCGCTGGGGTACGAGCGCGGAGCACTGGGCCTGCCCACCAGCGGCGAGATCGCCGAGCCGGAGTGGATCGTGCAGAACTTCCAGCACGGCACACTCAACTTCGACCGCCTCACCGGCAACGTCGTGCGGGTGATCGACGGGGTGAGCCTGGTGATGCCGCCGCCGCCGCTGGACGGACCGCCGACCCAACTCGAACGGTTCAGCCGGATTCAAACCCGATAGGCTGCACGCCGTGGGCGCAGACCTGCGGCTCTCCCGGAGACGGCTCTTGCTCGCCGCGGCCGGCCTGGCCGCCGCCGGTTGTGCGGAGGACCCGACCGCCGCCCCGCCCCAGACCCCGCCGGCCGTCGTCCCGCCCGCGCCGCCGTCGCCGCTGCCGGTGTCGCTGACCCCGAACGCGTCCCGGGAGTTCCGCGCGGTCGCCGGGGACGTCGCCGACGCTCTGGGCGAGGCCCGGATTCCCGGCGCCGCGCTGGGCATCCTGTCGGGGAACCGCGAGGAGTACGCCGCCTTCGGGGTCGCCAGCCTCTCGTCGCTGGAGCCGGTGCGTTCCGACACGCTGTTCCAGGTCGGCTCGCTCACCAAGAGCTACACCGCGACCGCCGTGTGGCGTCTGATCGACCAGGGTCTGGTGGACCTCGACGGCCCGGTTCGCCGCTACGTCCGTGGGCTACGCCTGCGCGATCACCGGACCGCGGAAACGGTGACGGTGGCAAACCTGCTCGACCACACCGCGGGCTGGTACGGCGACGACATCGTCGACACCGGTGACGACGCCGGGGCGCTGGGCCGCTACGTCGAGAACCGGATGCCCGAGCTTCCGCAGCTGTTCGGCTGCGGTGAGTTCTTCTCCTACAACAACTCCGCGTTCCAGCTGCTCGGCCTGTTGACCGAGGTTTCTCTCGGCACCGACTACAACGACGCACTGCAGCGACTGGTCCTGGGTCCGCTGGGTCTGTCCGACACGCTGCTCGACCACGGCGCGGTGCGCAGACGCCCCTATGCCGACGGCCACATCGCGATGCCGGTCAACGGCCGCGACACCGTCGCCGTGCAGACCCCGCTGTGGCTTCCGCGCTGTGCCGACCCGGCCGGAGGCATCTGGTCGACCTCGCGCGACGTGTTGCGTTACGCGCGGCTGCATCTGGGGATACAGCCGACGGGACGCACTCCGTTCCTGCGGCCGGCCAGCCTTCGCGCCATGCAGGAGCCGGCCGTCGAGGTCCCCGGCCTGGACCTGGCGATGGGCCGAAGCTGGTTCATCCAGGACGTCGACGGGCTCCGCGCCATCACCCACGACGGGGACACCCTGGGCCAGCACACCCTGTTCATGGCGGTTCCGCGGCGCCGCTTCGCGTTCGTCCTGCTGCTCAACGGACAACCCGGCGCGGCTGCGGGGCTGGCGGCGCTGGACGCCGCGCTGTCCCGCTATCGGGGACTCGAGGGCCTGGCGGGCCGGGTGGGGGTGATGCGCGCGCTGGCCGCCCCTCCCGAAGCCCCCGCCGCGACGCTGACCTCAGGGCAACTGGACGACTATCCGGGACGTTACGCCGACCCGGGGCTCTCCATCACCGTCACCCGCGCGGGGGGCGGTCTCGAAGCGCATACCGAACTGACCCCGCCACCGGGCTCCTGGCAGCCGGCCATCGCCGCGCCGCCGGCGGAGGGGCCGGCCGCGATCGCATTCCTCGCGCCCGACTCCGCGGTGGCCGAGGGGAGCCGGATCTCGTTCGTGCGCAACGGCGACGGCGACGTGGACTGGGTCGCCCAGGCTCTGAGGCTGAGGCCGCGCGCCTGAACCGGACGCCCTACAGCCACCAGCGTTCCAGTACCCGGGCCAGCCCGTCGTCGTCATTGGGCGCCGTCACCTCGTTCGCCGCGGCCATCGCCTCGGGGTGGGCGTTGCCCATCGCGACCCCGTGACCGGCCCACTGCAGCATCGGGACGTCATTGGGCATGTCACCGAAGGCCACCACCTCCTCGGAGCCGATCTCCAAGGGGTGCGCCACCTGCTGGACCCCCAGCGCCTTGCTGATCCCGATCGCGCTGATCTCCACGAGGCCGTCGTTGGTGGAGTAGGTGATGTCGCCGAGTGTCCCGATGTGCTGGGCCAGCCGGGCGGCCAGTTCCGAGCTCGGCATACCCGGTTTGCGGACGAGCAGTTTGACCGCCGGGGCGCTGAGCAGATCCCGGTGGGAGACCTCGGTGTTGTCGGGGTTGAGCCAGGCGTGCTCGTAGCCGGGGGCGCTGACGAACTGCGGGGTCGCGGTGTCGTGCGCGCTGCGGCCGATCCGCTCGGCGGCCAGCCCGGCTCCGGGCACCGATCGCGCGGTGATCTCGGCGAGCTCGGTGAGTGTGTCGACCGACAGTGTCTCGGCGGAGATGATCCGGTCGGCCGCCGCGTCGTAGAGCACCGCCCCGTTGGCGCACACCGCGACCGGGGCGAAACCGAGTTGTTCGACCACCGGCGGGATCCAGCGCGGCGGACGTCCGGTGGCCAGCACGAAAGTGACCCCGTCGGCGACGGCGGCCTGGACCGCCTGCCGGGTCCGGTCGGTGATGCGCTCGGCGGGATCCAGCAGGGTGCCGTCGACGTCGCTGGCTATCAGCGCGGGCAGCATCAGCCCTGCCCCCCGGCCCGTCTGGCCCGCTCGGCCGCTTCCATCTCCCGGGCCTGCGCCATCGTCGGCGCGCCGCCGCCGAGCCGGTGCGGCACCCAGAACTCCCCGGCGGGGTGCGGGTAGCTGTCCTGCACATGGTGCAGCAGCGCTGTCATCCGGTCCCGCAGGGCTGCGTCCAGTTCGGTCGCCGGCCCGATCGGGGGCAACGGCTCCCCCACACGAACCGTGATAGGTATCTTGTTGCGCCCCAGAGCTTTCGGATGGTCCTTGGTCCATATCCGCTGAGCGCCCCAGACTATGAAGGGGATGATCGGGACCCCCGCCTCCAGGGCCATCCGGGCTGCGCCGCTCTTGAACTCCTTGAGCTCGAAGCTGCGGCTGATGGTCGCCTCCGGGTATACCCCGACCAGTTCGCCGGCCCGCAGCTGCCGGACCGCCTCGGCGTAGGCCTGCGCCCCGGCCGTCCGGTCGACCGGGATGGCGCCGGTCTTGCGGATCAGATAATCCACGACCCGGACGTCGCGCATCTCGGCCTTGAGCATGTAGCGGACCCGGCGGCGGCGGCGGCGGGTCGCCATTCCCACCGGCAGGAAGTCGATGTAGCTGGTGTGGTTGATCGCGACGACCCCGCCTCCGCTACGCGGGATGTTCTCCAGGCCTTGGTAGGTGACCCGGGTGCCCACCAGAGCCGCGCCGGCGACGGCGGCCATCTCCAGAGTCCGGAAGACGGGTTCCATGTCCGCTATTCCGCCGTTCGCCGCTGCCGGCGGGCAGCCCGGTCCGCCGCCTCCGCGGCGTCGAGTTCGGCGGCCCGCGCCGGGGTCGGCGCGCCGCCGCCGAGTCGGTGCGGCACCCAGAACTCCCCGGCCGGGTAGGGCCCGTAGCTGTCCTGGACCTGCTCGAGCAGGTGCTGCATCCGGGACCGCAGCAGAGCGGTCAGCTCAGCCGGGGGCAGCGTGGGCGCGATCGGCTCACCCACCGCGACCGCGATCGGCACCTTGGGACGCCACATCCTGCGCGGATGGTCCTTGGTCCAGATCCGCTGGGCGCCCCAGACGATGTGCGGGACGATCGGCACGTCGGCCTCGATCGCCATCCGGGCCGCGCCCGACTTGAACTCCTTGAGCTCGAAGCTGCGGCTGATGGTCGCCTCCGGGTACACCCCGACCAGTTCGCCGGACCGCAGCGCACGCACCGCTGCGTCGAACGACGCGCCGCCCCGCTCCCGGTCGACCGGGATGTGCCGGAGACTCCGCATCACCGGTCCGGTGATCTTGTGGTCGAAGACCTCTTGTTTGGCCATGAAACGCACAAGTCGACGCGGGCTCTGGTTGTAGGCCGGCAAACCCGCGAAGGTGAAGTCGAAATAACTGGTGTGGTTGATCGCCACCACCGCTCCGCCGGAAGTCGGCACGTTCCCGGCGCCGGTGACGGTGAACTTCAGGCCTTGGGCGCGCCAGAGCGTCCGGACGGCCGCGATGACAGTGCCGTATGCAGCCTCCACGGCCGTCAGCCTAGTGCCGGGCGGCCCGCTAAGCTCTGGGGTGGCCCAACTCGCGATAGGGAGAACGTTCGTGCAGGTCACCAGCATCGGACATGCCGGCTTCCGGATCGACACGCGGGCAGGCAGCGTGTTGTGCGACCCGTGGATGCACCCCGCCTACTTCGCGTCATGGTTCGTCTTTCCCGACAACAGCGGACTGGACTGGGCCACCCTGGGCGACTGCGACTACCTCTACGTCTCGCATCTGCACAAGGACCATTTCGACCCCCGACTGCTCAGCGAGCACGTCAACAAGGACGCCGTCGTACTGCTGCCCGACTTCCCCGTACCCGACCTCAAGCGGGAACTGGAGGCCCTCGGGTTCCACCGGTTCTTGGAGACCGAGGACTCGGTCAAGCACCGCCTCAGCGGCCCCGAGGGCGATCTGGACGTGATGATCATCGCGCTGCGCGCACCCGCGGACGGCCCCATCGGGGACTCCGGGATCGTGATCTCCGACGGCACCACAACGGTGTTCAACATGAACGACTCCCGGCCGCTGACACTCGACGCGCTCGCCGAGTTCGACGGCGTCGACGTTCACATGCCCCAGTACTCCGGCGCCATCTGGTACCCGATGGTCTACGACATGCCGGAGCGGGCCAAGGAAGCCTTCGGCAGCCAGAAGCGCCAGCGCGGCATGGACCGGTGCCGTCAGTACATCGCCGACGTGGGCGCCACCTGGGTGATTCCCTCGGCCGGACCGCCCTGTTTCCTCGACCCCGAGTTGCGCGACCTCAACGATGACCACGGGGACCCGGCCAACATCTTTCCCGACCAGATCGTCTTCCTCGACCAGTTGCGCCGGCACGGCCACGATGGCGGCCTGTTGATGATCCCGGGCTCGGTCGCCGAGTTCACCGGTTCGCGTCTGGACTCGCTGACCCACCCGCTGCCCGAGGGCGAGGTGGAGCGGATCTTCACCACCGGAAAAGCCGATTACATCGAGGCCTACGCCGAACGGATGGCGCCGGTGCTGGCAGCGGAGAAGGCGAGCTGGGCACCGCCGACCGGCGAACCGCTGCTGGAACCGCTGCGGGCCCGTTTCGAGCCGATCATGCTGCAGAGCGATCAGATCTGCGACGGCATCGGCTACCCGGTGGAACTCAAAATGGGCCCCGAAACCGTGGTGGTGGACTTCCCCAAACGCACCGTCCGCGAACCGATCCCCGAGGAGAAGTTCCGCTACGGATTCGAGATCGCTCCAGAGCTGGTCCGCACCGTGCTGCGCGATGACGAACCGGACTGGGTCAACACGATCTTCCTGTCCACCCGGTTCCGGGCATGGCGTGTCGGCGGCTACAACGAGTACCTCTACACGTTCTTCAAGTGCCTGACCGACGAGCGGATCGCCTACGCCGACGGCTGGTTCGCCGAGGCGCACGACGACACCGCAACGATCACTCTGGACGGCTGGGAAGTCCAGCGTCGCTGCCCCCACCTCAAAGCCGACCTGTCGAGGTTCGGCGTGGTCGAAGGCGATCGGCTGACCTGCAACCTGCACGGTTGGGAATGGGACCTCACCACCGGCCGCTGCCTGACCTCCAAGGGCCACAAATTGCGCTGCTCACGGGCGTGACCAGACCGCCGCGTCAGTACTACGACGACGGGCTGGTCCTGCTGGACCGCCACGCGTTGACGCTGCGCCGCTACCATTTTCCCTCTGGCACATCGAAAGTCATTCCCCTGCAGGCGATCCAGGGCTACCGTGTCGAGCCGCTGGGAATCCTGATGCAGCGGTTCCGAATCTGGGGCACCTCGGACCTGCAGCGCTGGCTGCCACTGGACGTCCGCCGGCCGCTGCGGGGAACCCTGGTCACCCTGGAGATGCCCGGAACCTGGCCGAGTCCGGCGTTCACCCCGGCCGATCCGGGCACATTCCTGGCCATGTTCGACGAGGTTCTCGACGGCGGCGGCCCCGGCATGGCCGACTGAGCGGCCGACGGGTATCTCAGGGCTCCCAGACCAGCTGTCGCAGTTCGGAGAAGTCCGGGCCGGCGGTGTCGTACACCCGGACGATCGCCTCGTCACCGGGCGTGAGGTAGGTCGACTCCCCCAGTTTGGTGTACCGCGTCGCGCCGATCCCGATCAGGACGTTGCGCGGCCGGCCGCAGGCGACCATCAGCGCCCCCACGTCCTCCAGTGGCGTCTCCGGGGCGCCCTTCTGGTTGGCCAGTCGCTCGACGATCCAGTCCAGCAGCACCTCGCCGTAGTAGGAATAGCCCAGCAACGGGCTGTCCACGCCGTACTCCTCGTGCACTCCGTCGGCGGTGCGCAGATGGCAGAGCAACCGGAGGGTCGAAGTCGGCCCGTCCGGTGTCAGGTCGTGGGCGTCGAAGAACTCCCGGGCCACTCCCTTCGACGCCGGGCCCCAGTTCTTCTTGACGCTGATCTTGGGGGCTCCGGGCCGGCGGATCGAGCAATCGTTGAACGCCGCCAGCGCGAACGGCCGCAGCGTGGAGACGGTGTCGCCGGCCCAGACCACCTCACACGCCAGGCCCACCTCGGGCTCGATCTGCAGGTTGAGCGGGCCGTCGGTGGCCGGTGGAACGCGCAGCGCGTCGTGGGACAGCGGGAACTCGCCGAGGAAGCTGTCACAGCCGGGGGCGTACCACGGGAAGATCCCCTTGGGGGCATCGGCGTGGCCGCCGACGCCCGCGAAGTCCACCGACTCCCCCGCCTGCTCGAGGTGACCGGCGAAGTTGCCGGCGACTCCGAAGCCGAACCAGTCCTTCATCTCGGCGAGGTCGATCTCGATCACGGGCCCAGCACCTCCGCGCCGACGTAGGGGACCAGGGCGGCGGGCACGCGCACACTGCCATCGGGTCGCTGATGGTTCTCCAGAATCGCCACCAGCCAGCGGGTGGTGGCCAGCGTGCCGTTGAGGGTTGCGGCGACCTGGGGCTTGCCGTGGTCGTCGCGGTAACGGGTGGCCAGCCGACGGGCCTGGAAGGTCGTGCAGTTCGAGGTCGAGGTCAGTTCCCGGTAGGCCTGCTGGCTGGGCACCCAGGCCTCGCAGTCGTACTTGCGTGCCGCGGAGGCTCCCAGGTCGCCGGCGGCGACGTCGATGACGCGGTAGGGCACTTCGATCAGTTCCAGCATGCGGCGTTGCCAGCCCAGCAACCGGTCGTGCTCGGCGGCCGCGTCGGCCGGTGTGCAGTAGACGAAGGCCTCAACCTTGTCGAACTGGTGCACCCGGATGATCCCGCGGGTGTCCTTGCCGTAGCTGCCGGCCTCGCGGCGGAAGCACGACGACCAGCCCGCGTAGCGCAGCGGACCGGCCGACAGGTCGAGGATCTCATCGGAGTGGTAGCCGGCCAGCGGGACCTCCGAGGTGCCCACAAGGTAGAGGTCGTCGGACTCGATCCGGTAGATCTCCTCGGCGTGGGCTCCCAGAAAGCCGGTGCCCGACATCACCTCCGGACGTACCAGAACCGGCGGGATCATCGGCGTGAACCCGTTGTCGGCGGCCAGTCGAACCGCCAGCTGCAACAGGCCCAGCTGCAGCAACGCGCCCCGGCCGGTGAGGAAGTAGAAGCGCGCCCCGGACACTTTGGCCCCGCGTTCGGTGTCGATCAAGCCCAGCGCCTCGCCGAGCTCGAGGTGATCGCGAGGCTCCTCGATCGCCGGCGGCCGGCCGACCACGTCCAGCACCGCGTAGTCGTCCTCGCCCCCGGCCGGCACACCCGCACTCACCACATTGGGAACGGCCAGGTGGGCGGCGGTGAACACCGCCTCGGCCTCGGCCTGGCGGGTCTCGGCCTCGCGCACCTCCGCGGCCAGGCCCTTGGCGCGTTCGAGCAGGGCCCCGCGGTCCTCGGGCGAGGCCGAACCCACCAGCTTGCTCGCCGCCTTCTGCTCGGCGCGCAGGGTGTCGGCCGCGGAGATCGCCGCCCGGCGGGCCGCGTCGGCGGCCAGCAGCGCGTCCACCAGCCCGGGATCCTCGCCGCGGTCGCGCTGCGACCGGCGGACCGCATCCGGGTCGTCGCGGACCATTTTCAGGTCGATCACGCATTGCACCCTACTTTCGCCGGCGAGCGCGTCGTCCCTCGCCCGCCGGTGGCGGCGCGAGCACAATCCCGTAACGGTCCATCCGCCGTTCGGCACGGCCGTTCCGGCCTGCCACAATGGAGCCGATGTTGCAGCTATCCGAGCGCGGCGAGACCCGCGATGAGCCTGATCGGGGGGCTGAACCGGACGACGGTTCGCTGCATCCCTCCTCCACCCGGCGGGCACTGCTGCTCACCGCCCTGGGCGGCCTGCTGATCGCGGGGGTTGTCACCGCACTGCCGATCGGGCTCCGCAGCCCGGCGGTCTCCGAGGACGCCGCTCCCGATCGGCTGCCCGTCCCGGCCGCCCCCTCGTTCCCGAACGCCAAACCCGGTGACTGCCTGAACTGGCCGGACAACGCTCCCGACAAGGCCACCGTGGTCGACTGCGCGCAGGACCACCGTTTCGAGGTCGCCGACGCGGTGGACATGCGGACCTATCCCGGCAGCGAGTACGGTCCGGGCGCACCGCCCCCCTCACCGGCCCGCATCCAGCAGATCAGCATCGAGCAGTGCGAGCCCGCCGTCGAGCGCTACCTCGGCGCCCGCTATGACCCCAACAGCCGGTTCAGCATCAGCCTGCTGTGGGCGGGCGACAACGCCTGGACCAAATCCGGTGAACGGCGGATGCTGTGCGGGCTGCAACTGCCCGGCCCGGCCAACCAGCAGGTGGTGTTCCAGGGCCGGGTGGCCGATCTCGACCAGTCCAAGATCTGGCCCGCCGGAACCTGTCTGGGCATCGACCCGTCGACCAACCAGCCCACCGACGCGCCGGTCGACTGCTCGGCGCCGCACGCCATGGAGGTCACCGGCGCGGTCAACCTCGCCGAGAACTTCCCCGACGGGCTTCCGCCCGAACCCGACCAGGACGCTTTCATCAAGGAGACCTGCACCGCGCTGACCGACGCCTATCTGGCGCCGGTTCAGCTGCGCGACACCACCCTCACACTCATCTACAGCACGGTGTCACTGCCGAGCTGGGCGGCCGGCAGCCAGCAGGTGTCCTGCAGCATCGGGGCCACCCTCGGCAACGGCGGCTGGGCCACCCTGCTCAACAGCGCCAAGGGCCCCCTGCTCATCAACGGCCAGCCCCCGATACCGCCGCCGGCCATTCCCGAGGAGCGGCTCGGCCTCGAGTTGCCACCGGGCTAGTGCCGGTCAAGATGACGCCCGCGCGCTTCGAGGAACTGGTCGCCGACGCGCTGGATCTGCTGCCCGCGGATCTGACGAGGGCGATCGACAACGTGGTGGTGCTAGTGGAGGACCGCAATCCCGAGGAGCCCGACCTGCTCGGCCTCTACCAGGGTGTGGCGCTGACCGAACGTGACTCCTCCTACGCCGGCTCGCTGCCGGACACTGTCACGATCTACCGGGAGAGCCTGCTGGAGATCTGCGACACCGACGAGGACGTTGTCGAAGAGGTGGCCATCACCGTCATCCACGAGATCGCCCACCATTTCGGGATCGACGACGAGCGCCTGCACGAACTGGGCTGGGGCTGAACAGCTTCCCCGACGGGCTAGCGAGCCGGGTCCCCGGTCCACTGGAAACTGTTGACGTACTTGCCCATGTCGATGGCGATCTCGAGATTGGCGCCCGACGGCGGGCCGGGCCCGAAGTCGGGCCCGAAAGCCCGGTACGGTCCGGCCCCGAAGGCGACGAGGGCCACCCCGTCCTTCACCGCGGCCATCGCCAGTATCCGGTCCCGGTGAAAGCCGGCCGTCGAACTCTGCGGCCAGTCGTCGGCGAACTCGCCGTAGCCGGGCTGGTAGCCCACCATCGCGTTGGGGACCTCGTAGGCGAACTGTGCGTTGGGATAGCTGCGCCGGATGACCGCCTTGACCACCTCGCGCGCCGAACGGCCGTTGGCGGGCTCGGAGAACAACTGCATGACCCCGCCGCCTCCCCCGGTGTAGGTCGCCGTGACGCCGGAGTCGTTGGTCGCGATCAGGTAGGCCGAACCCGGGGCCGGGTAGGAGACGGTGAAGTCGGGCGCGGTGAACCGGGGCAGCGCCGTCACCGGTGTGCCCGACGGCGGCCGGCCGCAGTCCGGCGGGCACATGTAGTGCGCGATCTTGGGGGTGAGCCACAACGTCATGGCCCCCATCACGATGGTCGCCGTCATGATCACCACACCCCAGCGGCTCAGCAGCCAGCCGAACCGCGGACGCCGGATCGGGGGGGCGACGTAACCGGAGTCGGGGACGGCGAAGCCCGGGTAGGGCCGTAGCGCGGTGGCCGCCGCGGGCGAAGCGCCGTCGTCGGCGGGCTGGGGCCGGGCCTCCCGGCGGCCGCGACGCGACCGGCGGCTCGATGCCCGCGCCGCCACCCCGCACGCCGGGCAGAACGCCATGTCGGGCACCACCATCTCGCAGTACTCGCACAGGATCGGTTCCTCGGCGTGGCCAGGGTCGTGGGCCTCGTGCAGCAGACCGAGTTGCATGGCGGCCCGCAACGCCATCAGCACCACTCCCGCCATCACCAGGTGCGCGAGGGCGGTCCAGAACTGTTCCAGCGCAATGATGTCGACAACGCCCAGCGCGGCGTGAGCCAGCAGCGCCAGGCCGGTGAGCAGAGCGATGGCCAGCCGAACCCCGCCCGGATGGTCCTTGGCGGTGTCGGCGGCCGGGTGGGTGAACCACAGCAGCATCCCGACCATGCCGCCGGCCGCCGCGGCGGTCAGCGGAATCGTCAGCGCACACAGCAGAGCCTCGACCAGCAAGCCGCTCAGCGGCCGGTGGGGAACGACCAGTCCGGCGGTGAACTGGGGGGCCAGCCGGGTCAGGGTTGCGGTCGCGCTGAACGCCAGCGCGCCCATCGCCCCGATGGCGAATCCGTCAAGTGCCTCCCCGGGTGTCCTGCGCAACAGCCGCGCGACGACGACCGGCACCGCCATCAGCAGCATTCCCGACACCGGTATGGCGAAACCCGCGCCCACCAGATGGTGTAGCGCGAGGCCGACGGCCATCGGGACGCCATACGACCTCGCGACAAGGCCGCCGCTGACCAGCACCCAGGCGACTCCCAGCACTGCACCCAGTGCCACCGCCAGCGCCAGCAGCGGGCGGAACGCACCGATGGCGAGTCCGGTCGCCCGCAGGTACAGCGCGAACAGCAGCGGCAGCCCCAGCGCCGAGACGGCGACTCCGGCGGCCGGCATCCGCAGCAGCACGAAACCGAGCAAGCTCATCGTCCCGAGTCCGATGATGATCAGGAACGGCCGCCGGGACCGTACGGGTAGCTGCGGGAAAAGGCTGCTCAACAGGTGCGGGCGCAAGACCCGCTCCGAGGGCGAGGCTCCGAATGTCCGCGGCCGCAACCACTGCGAGGCTTCCCCGGCTTGTGTGGCCAGGTTGCAGCCGCAACACCCGCAGAAGTTGCCCTCCGGAACCTCGCTGGCGCACCGCGGGCACCGGACGGTCGGCACGACGGCGGCGGCCGTCACGGCAGCCTCGTCTGCACGACCAGGATGTTGCGGACCAGGTTGTCGACGTCCGGGGTGCCCAGTCCGGTTACCAGGTCATAGCCCGGCCCGGCGTCGGCGACCGCGTTGCCGCCCAGGACCACATCGCGGTAGGCCGGGAGTCGGGACCCCTCGGCGATGGTGTAGAGCAGCGGGTTCAGCGCTCCGATGCGACGGCCGCCGTTCTCGGCGAGGTACTGGTTCATCACAGCCGCCGCACCCGCCCAGATCGGGGCAGCCACCGAGGTTCCGCCCCCGATGAGCACCTGCTGGTCGAAGACGATCCGCACCCCGGTGAAGGGGTCCGCGACCGCGGAGATGTCCGGGGTGAGCCGCCGGCCCTCGCCGCCTTCGGGGACTCGCAGCCGGCTCTGCCAGGCCGGCCGGTCGAACAGCGCGGAGATACCGCCGGCCGATCCCTGTGACAGCGGGCCGTCGAACCAGGCCTGCTCTGCCAGCCAGTCGCCGTTGGCCGCGGTGGACAGGGTTGTGCCACCCACGTTGGTCATCTCGGGCATGGACGCCACCGCGTCGAGTCCGACGTTGTCGGCATGCGGTGGCGTCGACCACTCCTGGCCGCCCTTGCATTCCAGCCCGGCCAGATCCCCGCTGGCGTCGAAGGCGGTGGTGCCGTTGTCCTGGGCGGCCGCCATTGCCGAGCGCACCGGAACGAGATCGGCCGCGGTGATCAGCTTGTCGCAGCCCCAGCCGATGGAAAAGCTCCACACCGCCCCGGGATAGCGGGCGTCGATGTCCTCCATCATCGCCGCGATCTTCTCGTAGGCGCCCGCGCCTTCTACCGTCGGGTTCGCGTTCACCAGCACTTTTCTGGCATCCGGCGCCACCGCGTGGATCGCTTGAAGGTCCATCGTCGCCTCACCCCGCCGGGCCGGCGGCATGCCGCCCACGACCTCCGGGGTGAACTGGGGCAGGTTGAACATCGTGGAGTACAGGTCCAGATCGGCCTGGTCGAAGCCGTCGAAGCCGAAGACCACGACCGTGACGTCCTTACCGGTGTATCCAGCCTCCCGCAGCGGGGCGATGTTGTACGTGCGGATCAGCGCGTCGGGGGTCAGTCCCTGATCGGGAACCTCGAGCGGGAACTCCCAGCGGCCGGCTTCCCGGCGCGGTGTGTAGCTGAGGATCCGGCCCAGCCCGGCCACCTCGGTGCTGACCTCGGCCGGTACCCGCGGTTGCTCGGCGGCGGCGTAGAACACCTGCCCGCGGGGGTGGCGGTAGTCGTGGATGTCGACGTCCAACCCGCCCGCCATGTTCTCGGCTGCCCCCGCGATGACGGCCCACGGGTCCCCGGGCCGCCAGCGCAGGCTTAGACCGTGTTCGGCCGCCCATGCCGCCAGCTGCGTCGGCGCGGAAACGCCCTGCAGCGCGGCGGTGACCCTCACCTCGTCACGGGCTGCACCCAGGTCCTGAGATGCTGCCAGCAGCGCCGCGAACGGGCCGTCGATGCGATCAGTCCCCCGGTCACCGGGGACTGCTCCCGCCGACGACGACGCCACCGACCCGGCGATCAGACCCGCGGCGAGGGTGACCCGCAACGGAGATCCCGGCATCGGCGGCGCGCGTCGTCAGACCGGACTGCTGCTGCCGGCTAGCCGCCGGTGACCACGTTGCCCGGCAGCGCGGTGGGCGCGGGCCGTGCGGTGACCGTCGGTGAGAAGGAGTTGTTGCCGCCCGGTCCGACCTTCTTCTCGGTCGGGACCGGCGAGTTCGCCGGAGCGCTGCTCTCGGCGGGCGCCTTGGTCTCGGTCGGCTTCTCTTTGGTGTCGGTGCTGCACGCGGATAGCGCGCCCATCCCCACGATGGCAGCCGCACCGGCGGCCAGCGCGACGCGGCGCGTAAATCGGACAGACCACATAGTTGTTCACCTTTTCTTTCAACACCCGTCATGGGCAGTTGTTACAACGATTCTACTCTCGGGCTATTCCCCTTCCGCCCCGCCGGAAACCTCGTGAACGGGCTGCAATTCCCGGCGCCACCGGCGCGCGGTGCGCGAGGCAGCCCGCGTCGCCGCTCCGCAGGCGGGGCATAACGGCATATCGGGCACCACCCGTTCGCAGTGCTCACAGAGCACGGGCTGGCCGGTGAACGGATCCGGCTCCTCGTGCAGCAGCGCCATCTGCATCCCGAACCGCAGGGCCAGCAGCGCCAGCACGGTCAAGACGAGATGCAGGGCCAGTTGGGAGATCTTGGGCAGCCGTGCCGAATCGACCACCCACACCATGGCGTAGAGCGCCACCACCGTGCCGGTGAAGACGACAAGTGCCACCCGGATCCGGCGCGGGTAACCACCCGCCCGGCGTCCGGGCCGGAACCACAGCATGACTCCGATCAGCCCGCCGGCTGCCGCGGCGGTGAGCGGAATCGCCGCGCCGTAGAGGGCCGCTTCGATGAACAACCGGGACGGCTGGACGTTGTCGATCATGCCCGCGGTGAACTGGGGCGCCAGGCGGGTGATGGTGGCCGCTCCGGTGAAGGACAGTGCACCCAGCGCCCCGATCACGAAACCGTCCAGTGATTCCCGGACGGGTGGCCGGAGCATCCGGACGATGATCACCGGCAACACCATCAGCAGCGCGCCACCCACCGAGATGAACAGACCGACCCCGATCAGTTGCTCCAGAACGAAACCGGCCACCAGCGGGATGCCATAGGCCCGCGCGACGATGCCCCCGGTCAGCAGGATCCACAGCACTCCCAGACCGATTCCCGAGAACATCGCTATCGCCAGAACATGACCCGGCATGTCGCGAAGCACGCCGGACTCCCACAGGTAGAGACCGAACAGCAGCGGAAGGCCGAGTCCGGCGATGGTGACAAGCGGCCCGGGCCATTGCAGTACGGACCCTGCCAACAGCCCCAGCGCCAGCAGCAGAAGGCCCAGCCGGAACGGGTTGCGCGAACGGCGGCCCAAGTGCGGGAAGAGCGAACTGGTGATCAGCGGCAGGGCGATCGGCTCGTTCGGTGCCGCGGCGAACACCCGCGGCCTCAGCAGGATGCGACGCAGAGGGGAGGCCCTGTCCATCTCAGCCCCACATTTGCCACAGAAGACCCCCGCCGGGACGTTCACATGGCAGGCCGGGCAGACCCGGGTCGCCACGCCCCCAGCTTGAAAGGTCATGGCGGCTCAGGCTATCTCAGGGCCGTCCCGGCGGTGCGGCGTGGCGAGAGGCGCTGCGCTATCGATGATGTTAAGGAAGCGAGGTCAGGAAACGTTGTTCCCCAGGGAGGCCGGGTGAGTATCGACTGTCGCGAGTGTCTGGCCGGGTGTTGGCATTGCCACGGCACTCTGATCCGGCACACAGCGGAACGATCCGAGTGCACCGAACCCGGGTGCGAGGACGCCGATCTGTTGCTGCACGCGCTGACCATCGACTGCGACGCCGTCGGATGCGGCTGCGGCGAGGCCGCTCTACCCCGCCTGAGCGGCACAGCGGTGTGACCGGTGTCTCAGCCCATCGGGTCGGCGGGCACCGCACTCGGGATCTGAGACCCCCACTGCGCGCAGCGCCAACCACCCCCCTCGACCGGCGCCAGCGCCACCGCCTCGGCGTTGCCGAGGTGGTTCGCGACGGCGAACTCCCGGTCCACCCCGGCGAGCGCCGCGGCCGCCAAGCGGATGGCCGCGCCGTGGCTGACCACGATGATGTCGCCGGTCCAGTCCCCCGCGTCGAGGTAGCGCAGCCGTAGTTCGCCGATCACCGGCAGGTAGCGGCCCAGCACCTGCCGGCCACTCTCTCCGCCGGGCATCACCGCGTCGAGCTCCCCGGCGTGCCAGCGCCGGTAGACGGCGGCGAATTCGGCGATGGCGGCCTCGTCGGCGCGGTTCTCCAGATCCCCGGCCTGGACCTCGTGGATCCCCTCGACGAGTGCCGGGGTGACACCGGCCTCGACGCTGATCTCGGCCGCGGTCTGCTCGGCCCGGTGCGCCACCGAGTGCACCAGCAGGCCGGGGGCCCCGCCGTGCGCGCGGGCGAAGGCCCGGGCCTGCTCCCGTCCCAGATCGGTCAGCCCCGCGCCGGGCGGCGCGGTGTCCAGGCGCCGGTCCACGTTGGCGTGGGACTGGCCGTGCCGCAGCAGGATCAGCCGGCCGCTCACCGCAGACCCTGACGCAGCCGGGACAACCACCGCTCGGCGTCCTCGGCGGCCGGCGGCGGCGCACCCGCCACATCCCCGGTCGGCCAGGATCCCAGGTAGCGCACTTCGGCGCAGCGCCGGTGCAGCGCCTTGAGCGCTTCGGCCACCGCGCCGTCGTCGATGTGGCCGACGCAGTCCAGGAAGAACACATAGGTCCCGAGTTCGGTTCGGGTGGGACGGGATTCGATCCGGGTCAGGTCGATGTCGCGGATGCCGAACTCGTTCATCGCCGCGACGAGCGCGCCGGGGGTGTTGCCGATCCGGAACACCACGGAGGTGCGGTCGGCGCCGGTGCGGCTCGGCGGCGGGCCGGGACGGCCCACCACGACGAACCGGGTCCGCGCGTTGGGTTCGTCGACCACCGCGTCGGCCAGGGCGTTCAGTTGGTATCGGCGGGCCGCCAACGCGGTGCTCACCGCTGCGTCGCATAGGCCCTCGGCAACGTCGCGCGCCGCGGCGGCGTTGGAATTGGCCGGTACCACCGTGGCGGCCGGCAGGTTGTCGGCCAGCCAGCGTCGAACCTGCGCCGCCGCGACCGGGAAGGCCGCCACGGTGCGCACGTCGGTGGTGGCCACACCGGGCCGGGCGACGATGGAGAAGGCGACGTCGAGGGTCAGTTCGGCGTAGATCTGCAGCGGCGGCCCGGAGGCCAGGCTGTCCAGAGTCGGCAGCACGCTGCCCTCGATGGAATTCTCGATCGGCACGCAGGCGTAGTCGGCCGCCCCGGAACGAACCGCCTCCAGCGCCGCACCCGTGCTCTCGGCGGGCTGCGGGCACATGTCGGCGCCGCCGGGCAAAGCGCCGCGCGCGGCGATCGCCATCAGCGCGGCTTCGGTGAACGTTCCCTCCGGCCCGAGGTAGGCGATGCGAGCCACGCGTCCACAGTATCGGGACGGGGTGCGAGCGGCCGTTACCGTGGCGTGGTGAGCGCCAGTCGCGGCGAACCGGTCGAACCGGACCGGCGGACCATCCGCATCGAACTGATCGTCATGCTGGCCGTCACATTCGGGGTCAGCGCGATGATCGCGATGCTGCAACTCACCGACGCGGTGCTCTCCGGTCTGCCCGCCCACCGGGTTCGGCTCAACCTGGATCAATCCCGCTACAGCCTGATCAACCTGGGCCTGAACCTCGCGGTCCTCGGCCAGCTGATCGCATGGGGGATGCTGGCGCTGTATCTGTTGTGGCGCGGCGGAATCCGGCCTGCGGCGATCGGGCTCGGCCGGCTGCGGTGGCGCCCGGACCTCGGCTACGGACTGGTTCTGGCGGCGCTGATCGGACTGCCCGGGCTGCTGCTCTACCTGGCGGGCCGGGCGCTGGGCCTCAATGCCGAAGTGGAGCCCGCCGCGCTGAGCCAATCATGGTGGCGGATACCGGTGCTGGTGCTGGCAGCCTTCGCCAACGGGTTCGCCGAAGAAGTGGTGGTGGTCGGCTGGCTGATTACCCGGCTGCGCCAACTCGGCCTGACGCCGCGCAGTGCGGTGCTCGCCTCGGCCGTGCTGCGCGGGACGTACCACCTCTATCAGGGGTTCGGCGCCGGGTTGGGCAACCTGGCGATGGGCCTGGTGTTCGGCTTTTTCTGGTTGCGGACCGGGCGGCTGTGGCCGCTGGTGATCGCCCATGGGCTGATCAACACGGTGGCCTTCGTCGGCTATGTCCTGCTCGCCGGACACGTCGGCTGGCTGGACTGAACCGGCGCCGCGGCACGTAGGTTTACCTGGTGAACCACAACCGGCCGGCGTCCTGGGATCCGCCGACCGAACCGCTGACCCGCCCCGCCCGCCGGCCGACCGGCCATCCGCCGCGTCGGCCGGCGGGTCCTGAACCCTCCCAGGTGATCCCTCGCGACCCGCGGTACCTGCGGGTGCCGCCGCCAGCGCCCCCACCGCGGCACCCGGCCCCGCCGCGGTACCCACCGCCACAGGCCCCACCGCGGCAT
>Ga0180434_10003776_pt1 | contig 19043 bp, 17 predicted proteins | sample SS_ome_7_FD_132453 | JGI IMG/M metagenome (GOLD analysis project Ga0180434, IMG submission 132453) | Hypersaline lake sediment archaeal communities from the Salton Sea, California, USA - SS_1_D_2 metaG | ecosystem: Environmental > Aquatic > Non-marine Saline and Alkaline > Hypersaline >...
AAAACAGCGTCGCGGTGCCCTGCCGGTCGCCGCCGGTCACGGCGTTGAGGTAGACCAGCGCGTTGATCGTGTCGATGAACTGCAGGTTGCGGTTCAGCAGGATGCCGCCCACCAGCACCCCCGGCCGGCCCGCCACGTTCACCGGTGCGGCCGAGTGCACCACCATGCCGCGGTCCTCGACCGTCCGGTCGGTGGGCACCGCGGCCTCGGTCTCGATCAGGTCGATCCGGGCGCGGTCGGCCAGCCCGCCGGGCAAGGCCGCGAGGGTTTCGGCCGGGAAGATGTCGATCTCCGTCGCCGGGCGGCCGGCGGCGGCGGCGGCGATCACCGGCCAGCGCCCGGCATCGCGGGCGGCGGCGTCACCGTCGAGGAAGACCAGGAAATCCAGCTCCAGCGCCCGCCGCTTGGCGTTGAAGAACGCGGCCCGGTCGGTCTCCGGCCGCGCCAGCATCCGCGCGAATTCCGCCGAGGCCGCCAGCGCCGACAGGTCGTCGCCCGTGGCGGTCATGATCCGGGCGAGGTATTGCTCGGCGATCCTGAGATCGCTTTCGACATTGGCGATCAGCACCCGGTCGTAATCCGCCGTCCAGCGGTTCATCCCGACCAGCAGCAAAAGCGGCATCAGCACGACGAGCGGCGCGAGCGCGAGGACGAGAAGGCGAAGGCGAACCGAGGTCATGACGGTTTCCGGGGCGGCGGCGACCGGCCCAGCCTAGCCGGGCCGCGGGCGCATCACAAATCCGGCCATGGCGCCCCGAACGGCCGGGGCCAGGCGCGCATCGCCCGCCTGGCCCCGGAAACCGGATCGTGACCCGAAAGCGGCGTCAGGCGGTGCCGAGAATGCCCTGGACATCGCCGTAAAGCGCGCTGACCACGTCATAGGTGGACCGCGCTTCCTGGCCTTCCTGGATCGTCTTGAGCGCCGCCTCGAAGGCCGCGATCACCCGCTCCTCGGCGCTCATCGCCGGCGAGACGTAGTAATCGACCGTCTCCATCACGTCGATCGGCGCCGTCCCGGCCTCGGCCGGCGCGGCATCCGCCGGCTCCGCCGCAATGGCCGCGTCGGCGGTCTCGGCCGGGGCCTCGACCGGCGCCGCTTCGGGCTCGGCCACGGCGGCTTCGGGCGCCGCGACCGGCGCTTCGGCCGGGATCTCTGCCGGGGTCTCTGCCGGGGTTTCGGCGGCCTCGGCATTATCCTCCGGCACCTCGCCGGGCACCGCCTCCGCGACGGACTGGTTCTTCAACTCGTCGAGGATGAAACCGTAAAGCTCGTCGACATCGAGCGTGCCGGTCTTGTCGCCGTCGAGCCCGTAGAAACCTTCGGCGATCTTCTCGGCCAGTCGGGTGCCGGCGATCTCCTCGGAATTCAGCTGGCCGTTCATGTCGGAATCCAGCCGCCGGATGATTTCCTTGGCGACGTCCAGCGATTGTTCCTCGATCGTCGGCGCGGTCGCGACCTTCTCGGTGTAGTAGTCGGCCATCTTCGCGGTGACGGCGCTTTTCATCGTGTCGGCGGCGGCATACTTGCCCCAGCTCTTGGTCGCGCCCTCGGCGGGACCGGCGGACTTGGCCATGTCGGCGGACTTGGCGGCCTTCTTCGCGGCCTGCGCGACATCGGACTTGCCGTCCGCCGCCTTGGACTTGCCGTGGTGATGGTGGTCGGCGGCGGCATGCTTGGCCATCTTTGCGGTCTTGGTTTTCCACGCGGCGGCGGAAACCTCGGTCGTGGCGATCGTCATGGCGGTGTTCCCGGTCCAAATTGCAACGATGAATCTGACCCCAGACTCGCGCCGCGGCCTTAACAATCCGTCTGGAAACAAGGCCGAAATGTGGCCGGATCGGGGAAAAATCCCGCGCATTCGAGTCACATTCCAACGATCTCCGCGGCGCGCCGGGCCGGCAAGACTTTGTCCATCTCTTGGGCGCAGGATCGGGCATCCGCACCAAGCCAGTGCCGCGACGCGACGAGAGCCGTTCATGGAACATTTTGCCCCGCGCCGGAAATCGACGGACCCGGTCAAGCGCCGTTGCCACCGCTGCCGGGGCACCGGCCGCGCCCCCTGCCCGATCTGCAACGGGTCGGGCCAGGTGCCCGGCGGCACCGACCGGCAGGGCAATCCGCAGTTCGTCCGCTGTTCGGGTTGCTTCGGGGCCCGCGCGATGCGCTGTGCGCAATGCGGCGGCGACGGCTACCTGTGACCGGCGCGGTCAGCCCGGCAGGCCCACCGCCGCCCGCCCCTCGGGCGATTTGAGCGAGAAATCGGTGCCGCGCCACGCGTCGGCCTCCGGTCCGCACAGCCAGGCGATGGCGCGGGCCACCCAGTCGGCCGGGATGTGAACCGAGGGGTCGAGCTGGCTGACCGGGTTGATGCCCGAGGCCCTGATCTGCACCTGCATCTCCGTCGCGACGGTGCCGGGGCTGAGGCCGATCACCCGGATGCCGCTGTCGCGGTATTCGAGGTCGGCCACCCTGGTCAGCGACAGAACCCCCGCCTTGGTCGCGCAGTAGTGGCTCCAGCCCTCCAGCGCGCCGGTGGCCGCGCCCGATGAAATGTTGATGACGGTGCCGCCGCCGGCCTTCAGCATCTCGGGGATCGCGAAGCGCAGCCCGTGGTAGACCCCCTTGAGGTTGATGTCGACGACCGTGCCCCAGGCCTCCGGGTCGCTATCGGCCAGCCGCGCGACCGGTTCGATCACCCCGGCGTTATTGACGAGGATGTCGATCCGCCCGGTTTCGGCCTGCGCGCGATCGATCAGGGCGCGCATCTCTGTCACGCTGGCCACGTCGCAGGGCAGCGCCAGCGCCCGGCCGCCGGCCTGCACGATCTCGGCGGCGATTTCGGCGATGGCGGTCTCGCTGCGCGCGGCCAGAACCACCGTGGCGCCAAGGCCGGCGAGGTGGCGGGCCGCGGCCGCGCCGATGCCGCGGCTGGCGCCGGTGATGATCGCGGTCTTGCCGGTCAGGTCGGTCATGATGTCCTCCGTGTCGTTGTCCGCGCCTCAATCCCGCGGCGGGATCAGGACGAGCTTGCCGGGATGGGTCTTGGCCGTGAAATCGGCCTGGGCGCGGGCGATCTCGGCCAGCGGATAGGTTTGCGAGACGCGGGGCCGCACCCGGCCCGCGTTCACCAACGCGATCAGCCGCGCGAAGACCGCGCGCGGGGTGAACGTGCAGCCGTGAAGGGTGAGGTCCGACAGGTAGATCACCCGCAGATCGGCCTCGACGATCGGCCCCGCGATCGCGCCCGAAACGGCATAGCGCCCGCCGGGCTTGAGCGCGTCCAGCAGGCCCTGGAACCCCGGCCCGCCGACCACGTCGATCACCGCGTCGAAGCTGCGCGCCGGCGGGGTCGCGCCACGGTCAAGCACGGCCTGCGCGCCCTCGTCCCGCACCGCCGCCTGCTTGGCCGGGCTCGCCACCGCCGTGACCCGCGCGCCCAGAAGCCGCGCCAGCGCGACGGCGGCCAGCCCCACGCCGCCCGAGGCGCCGGTGATCAGCACATGTTCGCCCGCCGCCACGCCGGCGCGGGTCAGCAGGTTGAAGGCGGTGCCATGCGCGCAGGGGATCGCGGCGATTTCCACGTCCGACAGCGGCGCGGCGCTCACGTCGAACAGCTGATCGGCCGGCAGCCGGCAGAACTGCGCGAAGGCCCCGTCGTATTCCGACCCGAGCGCCATGAAGCGCAACGGCTCATCCCCGGTGGGCATCGGCTGGTTGATCGCGCAGGTGACGCGGCTGCCCGGCGCCGGTCCCGCAGTATCCGGCCCCAGCGCCACCACCTCGCCGCACAGGTCGCCACCCTGGATCAGCGGGAAGCGCAGGGCGCCGGCCCAGCCGCCGGCCTCGATCCCGGCCCCGGAACCGACCGCATCGGTGGCGCCGGTGACCTCGCGCGCGTACCAGCCCAGCCTCGTGTTGATGTCGGTGTTGTTGACCCCGGCGGCGAGAACGCGCACCAGCGCCTCGCCCGGCCCCGGAACCGGCACCGGGATCGCCGGGTTCCAGACCAGCTTCTCCGGCCCGCCATGGCCGACAAGCTGCACACCCCGCATGAGGTCGGGGATCGTCATCGCCCGGCCTGCCGCGGCCCGGTCAAAGCGCCGAGCGGCGCAGCAGCGCGGCCTTGGTCCAGTCGATCTCCAGCGTGACGAGGGCGCCGGGATCGAGCTGCATCAGCCCCGCGCTTTCGGCCGCGTCCTCCAGCACCTGGACGGAGCGGCCATCGGCCAGCGTCACCTCGACGATCGAACTGTCGCCCTGAAAGGCGACATCGCCCAGCGTCGCCGGCACCCCCGGCCCCTCGCCCGGCGTCAGGCGGATATGTTCGGGCCGGATCGCCAGCATCAGCGCCTCGTCCTTCGGATAGGCGGCGGCGGCCGGCAGCACGACATCGCCCAGCGAGGCCACGGTGGCATCGGTGCTGCCCGGTTCATGCGCTGTCACCTCGAACAGGTTCACCCGGCCGATGAAATCCGCGACGAAGGCGTCCGACGGCTTGCGATAAAGCGTCATCGGATCGGCCAGTTGCCTGAGCCGGCCCTGGTCGAGCACCGCGATCCGGTCGGCCATCGCCAGCGCCTCGGACTGGTCGTGCGTGACCATGATGAAGCTCACCCCCACGGTCTGTTGCAGCTTCACCAGTTCCAGTCGCATCGCGTCGCGCAGCTTGGCGTCGAGCGCCGAGAGCGGTTCGTCCAGCAGCAGCACCCGCGGCCGCTTGACCAGAGCGCGGGCCAGCGCCACCCGCTGCCGCTGCCCGCCCGACAACTGGTCGGGCATCCGGCGCGCGAAGTCCGACAGGTGCACCTGCTTCAGCGCCTCGGCCACCTTCGTCGCGATCTCGGCCGCCGGCAGCCTGTCCATCTTCAGCCCGTAGGCGACGTTGTCGGCCACGCTCATGTGCGGAAAGACCGCGTAGGACTGGAACACCATGTTCACAGGCCGCTTGTTCGGCGGCACCTCGGTCATGTCCTTGCCGTCGATCAGCACGTCGCCCTCGGTCGGCGTCTCGAACCCGGCGATGATCCGCAGAAGCGTGGACTTGCCGCAGCCCGAGGGGCCGAGAAGCGCGAAGATCTCGCCCGGACGGATGTCGATCGAGATATCCTGCAGCGCCGTGAAGCTGCCGAAGCGCTTGGTGACGTTGCGGATCGAGATGATCGGGGTCTGGGTCACTGTCTGTCGTCTCCGAAACTCTGGTAGCGCATCGCGATCGCGGTCAGCACCAGCGTGATCAGGATCAGCACGGTCGAGGCGGCGTTGATCTCGGGCGTCACCGAGAACCGGACCATCGAATAGACCTTGACCGGGAAGGTCACGGTATCCGGCCCCGAGGTGAAGAAGGTGATCACGAAATCATCGAGCGAGAGCGTGAAGGCCAGAAGCCCGCCGGCGATCAGGCCGGGTTTCAGATGCGGCAGGATCACGTCGCGGAACACCTGGAATTCCGTCGCGCCAAGATCCTTCGCCGCCTCCTCCATCTCGCGGTTGAAGCTTTGCAGTCGGGTGCGGATCACCATCGCCGCGAAGGGGAAGGAGAAGGTGATATGCGCGATGATGATGTTGGTCAGGTTGAACGGCCAGGGCGTGCCCGGCGGCACGTAAAGGCCGAAGTAGGAAAAGAACACCGCCACCGCGACGCCAAGGCAGATTTCCGGGATCACGATCGGCAGCGCCACCAGCCCCTCGAACCCCGGTTTCAGCGGGAACCGCCAGCGCCACAGCACCACCGCCGTGATCGCGCCGAGGATCACCGAGAAGATGGTGGAGATCACCGCGATGGTCAGCGAATTGGTGAAGGCCTCGATCAGCGAGGCGTTGTTGGCGGCCTTGACGTAGTAATCGGTGGTGAAGCCGCGCCAGATCACGTTGCCGCCGCGCCGCGAGTCGTTGAACGAGAAGATGATCAGGACGATGATCGGCGCGTAAAGGAAGATCGTGGCCAGCACGAAGACCAGCTGCAGCGACAGCTTGCGGCTGTAGTCGAAGGGGCCGGGCCGTTGCCTGCGCCGTCTAGCCATGGTCGCGCCCCTGCAGCCGGGACCGGCGCATCGCCACGATCGCCTGCAGCGCCAGGATGATGAAGGTGACGTAGAGCAGGAACAGCGACATCGCCGCGCCGAACGGCCAGTCGTTGGCGCCCTTGAACTGCCGCTCGATCACGTTGGCGATCATGTCGACCTGGCCGCGGCCCAGCAGCGCCGGCGTCAGGTAGGAGCCCAGCATCGGGATGAAGGTGATGATCGCGGCGGTGATCACGCCGACCAGGGTCATCGGCAGAAGGATCGAGCGGAAGGTCCGCCATTGCCCCGCGCCCAGATCGAGGCTGGCCTCGAGATAGGAGCGTTCCAGCCGTTCCAGCGCGGCGTAGATCGGCAGCACGGTGAACGGCAGGTGGACATAGACGAGGCCGATGATCACCCCGCTCCAGCGGCCAAGGAACACGATCGGCTCGTAATCCTCGCCCAGAAGCTGGTATTCCCCCAGCCCGACGAAGCGCAGCGCGCCGTCGGCCTGCAGCCAGACCCATTCGAACAGTTCGTTCACCCGGCCGCGGGTGCCCAGGATGTTCAGCAGCGCGTAGGTGCGGATCAGCAGGTTGGTCCAGAACGGCAGGATCACGATCAGCAGCAGCCACGGCTTCCAGCGCGGCGGCGCGGTGGCGATGACCAGCGCCACCGGGTAGCCCACGACAAGGCAGATCACCGTCGAAATCCCCGCCAGCCACAAAGAGCGGACGAACAGCGTGACGATCTCGGGTTCGGTCAGGCGCGCGTAGTTCGCGAAGGTCCAGGTCGTCTTGACCTCGGTGAGCGAGACGGTCTCGCCGACGCTGTAGAGGAAGATGATGACCAGCGGCGCGACGAAGAACAGCGCCAGCCAGCCGAAGCTTGGCGCGAAGAACGCCAGGAAGACCCTGAGGCTGCGGCGAAAATCTTCCATGCGGAAGTGTGGCCGGCCGCCCCGTCGGGCGGCCGGCCCCTGTCCTCAGCCCGCCGCGCGGACCTTGGTCCAGGCGGCGTCGATCTTGCCGAGCACCTCCTGGCCCGGGAACACCGAAACCTCCGACTTGGCCACGACCTCGGGCGGCGGGAAGATCGCCGGGTTCTCGTTGTAATCCGCGCTCAGCAGTTCGCGCGCGGCGGCGTTCGGCGTGGCGTAGTAGATGAAATCGGCGATCGCCGCGCCGGCCTCGGCATCGAGGATGTAGTTGATCAGTTCGTGCGCGCCCTCGGGGTTCGGCGCGCCGACCGGGATGCACAGGTCATCCTCCCACAGCAGGCCGCCCTCCTTCGGCACGACATAGCCGATGTCGTCATCCTCATCCATCGCCTGCAGGATGTCGCCGTTCCATTCCTGCGCAAGATCGACCTCGCCGGCCAGCAAGAGATCCTGCCCGTTGTCGGGTGCGAAAGCGGTGATCCGGGGCTTTTGCGCGATGATCATGTCGGTCGCGGCCGCGATGTTCTCGTCCGACCAGTCGTTGATCGACTTGCCCATCAGCTTGAAGGCCATCTGCAGAACCGTCGTCGCCTCGCCCAGAAGCGCGATGCGGTTGGCGTATTCCTCGGAGGTGTAGAGATGCGCCCAGCTGTCGGGCACGCCGTTGACCTCCGACTTGCGGTAGCCGATGCCGATCGTGCCCCACATGTAGGGCATCGAGTAGCGCCGCTCCGGGTCGTGCGCGGGGGCCATGAAGGCCGGATCGACGTTCTTGAGGTTCGGGATCCGCGAATGATCCAGTTCCTCCAGAAGCTCGGCGGCGATGAAGCGTTCGACGAAATCGTTCGTCGGCACGATCAGGTCGTAGCCCGGGTTGCCGCCGCGGAACTTGGCGAACAGTTCCTCGTTGTCGGCGAACAGGTCGTATTGCACGTTGATGCCGGTCGCCGCGGTGAAATCGGCCAGCGTGGTCTCGCCGATATAGGTGTCCCAGTTGTAGAAGTTCACCGTGTTGCCCTGGGCGCGCAGGCCCTTGGGCAGCGAGAAGCTGAGCCCGACCGCGCCGATCCCCTGAAGGGCCGCGCGCCGGCTGAGCGAGAGGTTCGGTCGTTTCATTGTCATCTCCCTGGTTGGTTGCCGCGCCTGCCGGGGCGTTGGTGCTATATCACCTTTACGACGGCGCCCACGTGATATAACACCGTATTCATCGCATCGTTCCCCGGCAAGTCAACAGGCTCGCGCAGGGCTCGGCAAGCGGGAACGGCGAAAAAAGCGACAGGATGAACCCGCAGATGACCAATTCGGCGGCACATCGCGGCGGCAAGGCATGACCGAGGCACGGCCCGCCCCGCCCATCCGGGCCTTCCAGCCCCGCACTGCGGCGGACGATCTGGCCGCGCGGCTGCGCACGGCGCTTCTGGAGGGCCGGTTCGCGCCGGGCGAGGCGATCTCGATTCGCCGCATCGCCGAGGCCGAGGGGGTCAGCATCATCCCGGCCCGCGACGCGCTGCGCGCGCTGGTCGCCGCCGGCGCGCTGGAATTTCGCGACAGCCGCACCATCGCCGTCCCCGCGCTCGACCCCGACACGCTGGGCCAGCTGCGCCACGCCCGGCTGGCGGTCGAGGGCGAACTGGCCGGCCGCGCCTTCGCCGCGCTGGCCGGCGCGGCCGACCGGATCGCCGTGATCGACGCCGAGGTCACACGCGCGCTTCTGGACCGCGACATCCCGGCCTACATGCGCACCAACCGGGCGCTGCATTTCTTCGTCTACGAGGCCGCCGCCGCGCCGCTCTTGCTGGCGCTGGCCGACGGGCTGTGGCTGCGTTTCGCGCCCAGCATGCGGATCCTGTGCGAGGCCTTCGGCGGCCAGCCGCCGCGCGCCGACCATCATCAGGGCGCCATCGCCGCGCTGCGCGGCGGCGACGCGGCAGCGTTCCGCGCGGCGATCGAGGCCGACATCGACCAGGGCATGGCGATGCTCGCCGACCAGGCCCGGAACCCCGAACCGAAACCGTCCCAGCAAGCGAGGTCGACATGAACGTCCGAGTGAACCATCCGCCCACCAAGGAAATGCAGGCGCTCGACGCGGCGCATCACATGCACCCCTTCACCGACGGCGACGCGCTGACCGGGCGCGGCGTACGGGTGATCACCGGCGCGAAGGGCGTGATGCTGACCGATTCCGAGGGCGAGCAGATCCTCGACGGGATGGCCGGGCTGTGGTGCTGCAACATCGGTTACGGCCGCCGCGAACTGGCCGATGCCGCGCATCAGCAGATGCAGCAACTGCCCTATTACAACACCTTCTTCATGACCTCGCATCCGCCGGTGATCGCGCTGTCGACGAAGATCGCGGAACTGGCGCCCGATCACATGAACCACGTGTTCTACGCCTCCGGCGGCTCGGATGCGAACGACACAAACATCCGGCTGGTGCGGCACTACTGGGCGGCCAAGGGCAAGCCCGAGAAGACCGTCATCATCTCGCGCAAGAACGCCTACCACGGCTCGACCATGGGCGGGGCGAGCCTGGGCGGGATGAAGCCGATGCACAAGCAGGGCGGCCTGCCGATCCCCGACATCGTGCATATCGACCAGCCGAACTGGTGGGCCGAGGGCGGCGAGCTGTCGCCCGAGGACTTCGGGCTGGAACGCGCCCGGCAACTGGAGGCGAAGATCGCCGAACTCGGCGCGCATCGCGTCGCCGCCTTCATCGCCGAACCGATCCAGGGCGCCGGTGGCGTGATCATCCCGCCCGACAGCTACTGGCCGGAAATCCAGCGGATCTGCGACGCGCACGAGATCCTGCTGATCGCCGACGAGGTGATCACGGGGTTCGGCCGCACCGGGCGGATGTTCGCCTCGGAAACCTACGGGATCCGGCCCGACATCATCACCATCGCCAAGGGGCTAAGTTCGGGCTACGCGCCGATCGGCGGCTCGATCCTGTCCGACGAGGTCGCGCAGACGATCAACGCGGGTGGCGAGTTCTACCACGGCTACACCTATTCCGGGCATCCGGTGGCCTGCGCCGTGGCGCTGGAAAACCTGCGCATCCTCGTCGAGGAAGGCATCGTCGATCGGGTGCGCGAGGATATCGGGCCCTACATGGCCGAACACTGGCACACCCTGACCGACCATCCGCTGGTCGGCGAGGCGACGATGGTCGGGCTGATGGGCTCGATCGCGCTGACGCCCGACAAGGCCCGCCGCGCGAAATTCGCCGCCGAGGAAGGCAAGGTCGGCCTGCGCTGCCGCGAGCGCTGCTTCGCCAACCACCTCGTGATGCGCCATGTCGGCGACCGGATGGTTATCGCGCCGCCGCTGGTCATCACCCGCCACGAGGTCGACATCCTGATCGAACGCGCGCGCCGCGCGCTGGATGAAACCTATGACGGGCTGAAGGCCGACGGCATGCTCGTCGCCGCCGACTGACCGCGCGGCCCGGTGCCCCGCCGGGGCGCCGGGCCCGCCGTCAGGTCTGCAAATCGCCCGCAGAAGTCGCTTTCGGCGCAGCATCCGGCGGCGCAGTTCCTAGGTTGGGCCGGCGTGAATGGAGGGGCGACGATGATCCTGTATCCGACGATCGAATTGCAGAACGGCCGCTGCGTCAGCCTGTTTCGCGGCCGCATGGAAGAACCGCAGATCTGGCATGTCGACCCGGTGGAAAAGGCGATGGACTTCGTCGCCGCCGGGGCGCGCTGGCTGCATGTCACCGATTTCGACGCGATCGAGGGCGGCGAGGGCAACACCGCCATCGTCGATGCGATCATCCGCGGGGCCGGCGCGGCGGTGCAGCTGGGCGGCGGGTTCCGAACCCTGAACGGCATCGCCGAGGCGATCGACCGCGGCGCGGGCCGGATCGTGATCGGCACCCAGGCGGTGGTGCAGCCCGATCTGGTGAAACAGGCCGCAAAGGCCCATCCCGACCAGATCGTGCTGGCCGTCGATGTCTACCAGGGCCGGGTGATGAGCCATGGCTGGCGCTCGCCCAGCGTCTTCGAGCCCGAAGATTTCATCGCCACCTTCGAAACCGACCCGCTGGCCGCGATCATCGTCACCGATATCGACGCCGATCTCGAGGAGGCCGACGATGCGCTGGCGCTGGTCACCCGGCTGGCCGGGATCGCCCGCGCCCCGGTCATCGCCCGCGGCCTCGCCCGGTCGCTCGACGACATCTCCAAGCTGAAATACGTCCCCGGCATCTCGGGCGCGATCATAGGGCGGGCTCTGTTCGACCGCTCCGTCGACCTCGAAGAGGCGCTGGCGATCGCCGAGGCCCCGCTGGAACCGGCGGCCGATTTCATCTGACCCCGGCGGCGGGCGTCACGGATCGGGAAAGCGCCGCGGCGCAAGGCCGGACTGGAACCAGCTGACGAAGCCATGCGCCGAGAACACCGGCAGGCCCACGGCCTGCCGGATCGCATGGGCATAGGGCGCCATGTTGGTGCATTCCAGCACGAGCGCGCCAAGATCGGGATGCGCGGCAACGAGCGCCCGCGCGGCCTCGACATTGTCGGCGCGGGCCGCGGCGATATCCAGCTCCGGCGCGTCGCCGAGGATCGCGCGAGTGAATTCTCGCCCGCCCTCCGTCGTGCCGATCGGCGTGTCGGCCGGCACGCCCGCCGCCTCCAGATGCGCCGGCGTCAGCGTCGAGGCGGAGATCGTCAGGATCCCCGGCCGCCGCCCCGGCGGCAGCAGCGCGGCGACCGGCGCCACCTGCATCAGCGACGAGGCCGCGACCGGCACGCCCACCGCCGCCGCCAACTCGCGCTGGAACAGCGACAGGAAGCCGCAATTGGTGGTGATCCCGTCCGCGCCCGTCGCGACAAGGTCCTGCGCCGCCGCGACGAAGGCCGGCAGCAGCCCCTCTGCCGCCCGGCGCACGACCCGGTCGGGCGAGGCGTCGCGCACCACGCGGTAGTGCACCGGGAAATCCCAGCTTGCCGCGTTGCCCATGTCGCCGGGGATGCGGGGAAACCGCGCCTCGAGCATCAGGATGCCGACCGCCGCCCCGTAGACCGCCTTGCCGCCCTCGACCTTCATCACCGTCTCCCGCCCCTGCCGCGCGACGCAGTATTGCCGCCCGCCGGCGACAAAGCCAAGCCGGGCCGCGCCGGCGGCCTCAGCCCGCCGCGGGGTCCGCCATCGCCGCCATCCGCGGCAGCACCCGGTCGAGAAACTGCCGCCCGACCGCCGACAGCGGCCGGTCCTTGGCCGTGACCACCACGATGTCGAGCAGCACCGCCGGTTCGAACCGCCGCAAGACATAGCCGCGCCCGTCGTCGGCAGCCAGCGTGAACGGATCGATCAGCGCCGCGCCAAGGCCCTGCTTGACGAGGTTCAGCGCGTTGTGGAACAGGTCGGTCTGGCTGCGGATGCGGAAATCCGCGCCCTGCGAATGAAACGCCTCGCGCGCGCGCCGGCTGACCATGTGATCGGCGCCCATCACGATGAACGGATAGCCGTCGAGCCGTCCGGGGGTGAGCGCCCCGTCGCCCGCGATCCCGCTGCCCTCGGGAACGGCGCAGAGCGTTTCGAAGTAGAAATGCCGCTGGTCCAGCCCCTGTTGCCGGACCGGCAGTTCGCAGATCCCGATCTCGAACAGCCCCGCCGCGACCCATTCCTGGATCTTGCCGGAATACTGTGACTGGAAGGCGATCGTCAGGTTCGGCCGGTCGCGCGCGAAGGCGGCGATCTCGGCGGGCATGAAGCCGAACGCGAGGGCATGGTTGGTCGCCACCTGCAACTGCCCGGCCTTGCGGTTTTGCAGGTCGGTCACCGTCTGGTCGACGTGGTCGAGGCCGCGGACCACCGTGTCGATCTCCTCGAACAGGACGGTCGCCTCGGGTGTCGGCACCAGCCGGCCGCGGGTGCGTTCGAACAACCGCAGGTGGGTGCGCCGTTCAAGCTGCGCCAGCAGGTTGCTGATCGCCGGCTGGGAAATGCCCAGATGCTCCGCCGCCGCGGTGACGGTGCCGCGCTGCATGATCGCGTGAAAGGCCTGGAACTGGCGAAACGGCGTCGACATGCCGCATTCCTATCACGCCAGGTTATGAACTCCGAAGAACAATGTATTTGGAATGATGATCGACCGGCGGCAAGCTGCAACAGGGCGAGGGCCCGCCAGACATGGTTCGGGAAACATGCAGCAGGATGCGCGCAGAACCATCGCCGTGATCGGCGCCGGTATCGTGGGGGTTTCCACCGCGATCTGGCTGCAACGCGACGGGCACGAGGTGATCCTCGTGGATCGCGAGGGGCCGGCGGCGGGGGCGAGCCACGGCAACGGCGGGGTGCTGGCGTCGTGCTCGATCATCCCGGTCACGGTGCCCGGCCTGCTGGCCAAGGCGCCGCGCATGCTGTTCGATCCGGGCCAGCCGCTGTTTCTGAAATGGGGCTACCTGCCGCGGCTGGCGCCCTGGCTCGGGCGCTACCTGCGACACGCCAACGCCGCCGACATGCGCCGCCGCGCCGCGGCGCTGGCGCCGATCATCGGCGACAGCCTGGCCGATCACCAGGCGCTGGCCGAGGGCACCGGGGCAGAGCGCTGGATCGTGCCGTCGGACTACCTGTTCCTCTACCGCGACCGCGCGCATTACGAGGGCGATGCGCTGGGATGGTCGGTGCGGCGCGAGCACGGGTTTGACTGGGACGTGCTGGAAGGCGCCGACTGGCGCGACTACGACCCGGCCTTCGGCCCCGAGATCGGGCTGGCGGCGCGGCTGGGCGGGCATGGCCGGATCAGCGATCCGGGCCGCTACGTCGCCGCGCTGGCCGCGCATCTGGAGGCAAGCGGCGGGCGATTCGTGACGGCCGAGGTCGAGGACGTGGTGCGCGAGGCCGGCCGCGTCACCGGGCTGCGCGCCGGGGGCGAAACCATCGCCTGCGACGCCGCCGTGCTGGCGACCGGCGCATGGTCCGGCCCGCTGGCGCGCAAGCTGGGCCTCGCCCCGGCGCTGGAAAGCGAACGCGGCTACCATCTGGAACTGTGGGAACCGTCGGCGATGCCGCGCTCGCCGGTGATGGTCGCTTCGGGCAAGTTCGTCGCCACCCCGATGGAAGGACGGCTGCGGCTGGCCGGGATCGTGGAATTCGGCGGGCTCGACGCGCCGCCCTCGCGCGCGCCGTTCCGCCTGCTGGAGCGCAACATCCGCGCCGCGATGCCGGGCCTGAGCTGGAAGAAGACGGTGGAGTGGATGGGCCACCGCCCCTCGATGGCCGATTCGATCCCGGTGATCGGCACGGTGCCGGGGCTTTCGGGCGCCTATTGCGCCTTCGGCCACGACCATGTCGGGCTGACCGGCGGGCCGAAGACCGGCCGCCTGCTGGCCCAGATCGTCGCCGGCAAGACGCCGAACATCGACATGACCCCCTATGCCCCCGCGCGGTTCACCGCGTGAGGGCCCGACCCGACAGGCAAGAAACCACGAAACCAAACAGGGAGACTGACATGACCAAGATCACCACGCTTCTGGCCGGCACCGCCATCGCCGCCGCCGTCGCCGGCCCCGCCACGGCGGAGAAATGGGACATGCCGATGGCCTATGCCGCGACCAATTTCCATTCCGAGGTCGGCGCGAACTTCGCCGCCTGCGTGACCGAGGGCACCGGCGGCGGGCTGGAGATCGTCACCCACCCGTCGGGTTCGCTGTTCTCGGGCAACGAGATCAAGCGCGCGGTGCAGACCGGACAGGCCAACATCGGCGAACGGCTGCTGTCGGCGCACCAGAACGAGAACCCGCTTTACGGTGTCGATTCGATCCCGTTCCTCGTCTCGTCCTTCGACGAGCACGAGAAGCTGTGGGGCATCGCCGGGCCGAAGGTCGCCGAGGTGCTGGCCGAGGACAACCTGCATTACCTCTACTCGGTGGCCTGGCCGCCACAGGGCCTTTACTTCAAGAAGGAGGTCACGTCCGTCGCCGACATGGAAGGCATCAAGTTCCGGTCCTACAACACCGCGACGGCGCGGATGGCGGAACTGACGAAGATGCTGCCGGTGCAGGTCGAGGCCGCAGAACTCAGCCAGGCACTGGCGACCGGGGTGGCGGAATCGTTCATCTCGTCCGGCGCGACGGGCTATGACCGCAAGGTCTGGGAACACCTGACGCATTTCTACGAGGTCGACGCCTGGCTGCCGCGCAACGCGGTCTTCGTCAACATGGACGCCTGGAACGGGCTGGACGACGCCACCAAGGCGGTGATGGAGGACTGCGCCGCCAAGGCCAAGGCCGAGGGGCTGGCGCGGTCGAAGGACTACACCGCCTTCACCCTCAACGGCCTGAAGGAAGGCGGCATGTCCGTGCAGCGCGCCGGCGACGCGCTGGTGGAGGAGCTCAAGGCGATCGGCGCGACGATGACCGAGGAATGGCTCGAAAGCGCGGGCGAGGTCGGCCGCGAGATCGTGGACGCCTACAACGCCATGTAAGCCAAGGCGCCGGGCCCGGGCCCCGCCCCGGCCCGGTCTCTCCTGTCGAAAGGACGTAGCGATGGCGGCGGCGCGCGCGCTCAGGCGCATACTCGATTCCCTCTACCTTGCCGGCGGGATCATCGCCGCCGTGGCGATGGTGGCGATCCTGTGCATCATCGTGGCGCAGATGCTGGCGCGCTGGACCGGGCAGGTGTTTCCCGGCGCCACCGATTACGCCGGCTACTGCATGGCCTCGGCCTCGTTCTTCGCCTTCGCCTATGCGCTGAACCACGGCGCTCATATCCGGGTGTCGCTGCTGTTGAGCGCGATGGGGCGGTTCCGCTGGTGGGGCGAGTTGTGGTGCTTCGGCATCGGCGCGATCATCGCCACCTGGTTCGCCCGCTACGCGATCAAGGGCAACTACTGGTCGTGGAAACTCAACGAGATCAGCCAGGGGCTGGACGCGACGCCGATCTGGATTCCGCAACTGGCGATGTCGGCCGGGGCGGTCCTGCTGGCGGTGGCGTTCTGGGATCACCTGATCCGGCTGCTGTTCTTCGGCAGCCACGGGATCCGCGCCGATCTCGTCGATCAAAGCCACGCGGAATAGGAGGGCCGGATGGAACAGCTTCTGCCGATCGGCATCTTCCTTTTCGTTCTCTTCCTGCTTCTGGGCTCCGGCGTCTGGATCGGGCTGGCGCTGATGGGCGTGGCCTATGTCGGGATGGAAATCTTCACCTCGCGCCCCGCCGGCGACGCGATGATCACCAAGGTCTGGTCCTCGTCCTCGTCCTGGACCCTGACGGCGCTGCCGCTGTTCATCTGGATGGGCGAGATCCTCTACCGCACCCGGCTGTCGGAGGACATGTTCCGCGGCCTCAGCCCGTGGATGGCGCGGCTGCCCGGCGGGCTGGTGCACACCAACATCGTCGGCTGCACCGTCTTCGCCGCCGTCTCCGGCTCCTCGGCGGCGACGCTGACGACGGTGGGCAAGATGTCGATCCCCGAACTGCGCAGCCGGAACTACCCCGAGACCATGGTGATCGGCACGCTGGCCGGCGCGGCGACGCTGGGGCTGATGATCCCGCCGTCGCTGACGCTGATCGTCTACGGCGTCACGATCAACGAATCGATCACCAAGCTGTTCATGGCCGGCGTGTTCCCCGGCCTCGTGCTGGCGGGGATGTTCATGGCCTATGTGGCAGTCACGTCGCTCGTCTCGAAGACCTTCAACCCCGATCCCGAACCGCCGATGTCCTTCGCCGAGAGGGTGAAGAACTCGCGCTTCCTGATCCCGGTGATCCTGCTGATCATGGTGGTGATCGGCTCGATGTATCTCGGCTACGCCACCGCGACCGAGGCCGCGGCCTTCGGCGTGATCGGCGGGCTGGTGCTGGCGGCCAGCCAGGGCTCGCTCACGCTGTCGACCTTCTTCGAGAGCCTGATGGGCGCGGTGCGGACCTCGGCGATGATCGCGCTGATCCTCGCCGGTGCGGCCTTCCTGTCGCTGTCGATGGGCTTCACCGGCCTGCCGCGCGGGCTGGCGAACCTGATCGCGGATCTGGAACTGTCGCGGTTCGAACTGCTGATGGCGCTTTTGGTGTTCTACATCATCCTCGGCATGTTCCTCGACGGCATCTCCTCGGTCGTGCTGACCATGGCGGTGGTGGAGCCGATGATCCGGCAGGCCGGGATCGACATCATCTGGTTCGGCATCTTCATCGTGGTCGTGGTGGAAATGGCGCAGATCACCCCGCCGATCGGGTTCAACCTGTTCGTCCTGCAGGGCATGACCAAGCACGAGATGAACTTCATCGCCCGCGCGGCGGTGCCGATGTTCCTGATCATGGTGGTGATGGTCTTCGTGCTGATCGCCTTTCCCGAACTGGCGACCTGGCTGCCGGAAAACATCCGCCAGCGGCCGGGCTGACCGGCCCGGCCCTCAGGGCAGAAGGCTCGGGCCGGGTTCCAGCGCCGCGATCTCGCGGCGGAAGGCGGGCCTGTCGTTCGGCCGCGGCGGCGCGTCGATCTCTTCGGCGAACCGGCGACCGGCATAGGTGGCCCAGGCGATCGGGCCGGGCGCGGCGGCATCGCCAATGGCCTCGATCCGGGCGATCCCGGCCTCGGCCCAGTCATCCTGCCGCGCCGCAAGCGCCTGCCACAGCCCGTCCTGCGGCACCCGCGAGGTGACGAGGACGACGGCATCGGCCTCGATCCCGGTCTCCGCCCCGCCCCAGGTGCAGGCCAGCCGCACCGCGCCGGCCTCGATCCCGGCCGGCGCCTTCGACAGGTGGAACCGCACGCCAAGGCCCACCAGCCGGCGCATGATGACCCCCTGCTCCAGCGTGTTGTCCGTCCATTCCGCGACCTTGGCGGCGGGGGTGACGAACGCCACCGTGCAGCCGCGCGCGACCAGCCATTCGGCCAGCACCGAGCCCATGTAGAAATGGTCGTCGTCGTAAAGCGCCACGCGGCCGCCCGCCGGGCCCGCGCCCGCCATCAGGTCGTCGGGGGTGTAAAGCGGCATCGCCGGGTCGATCGGGATCGGGTGCAGGTGGTGGCGGGCCACCGCGTCGCGCCGCCAGCGCGCGCCGGTGGCGATGGCGACGTGATCGGCGCCCATCGCCAGAACGTCATCGGCGGTGAGCGGGCTGTCGCGGTAGATCTCGACGTTCGGCAACGGCGCAAGCTGGCCGGTGCGATAGTCGGCCACCCGGCCCCAGGCCGACAGGCCCGGCAGCGCGCGTTCCGCCGTCACCCGCCCGCCCAGATCGCGCGTCGCCTCGGCCAGCGTCACCCGGTAGCCGCGCCGCGCGGCCTGCAACGCCGCCTCCAGCCCGGCCGGCCCCGCACCCACCACCAGCACGCTGTCCGAGCCGCCCTTCGGCCGCACCCGTTCGGGATGCCAGCCCTTGCGCCATTCCTCCATGAACGCGGTGTTCTGGGTGCAGCGCGAAATCGCGCCGGTCATGTCGCCCGACACGCAGATGTTGCAGCCGATGCATTCGCGGATGTCCTCGATCCGGCCCTGTTCGATCTTGGCGGGCAGGAACGGATCGGCGATCGAGGGCCGCGCGGCGCCGATGAAATCCAGCACGCCCTGCCGGACCATCCGCACCATCGTGTCGGGCGAGGTGAAGCGCCCGACGCCGACCACCGGTTTCGTGGTCAGCGCCTTCATCCCCGTGACCAGGTCTTCCTGCGCGGCCTCGTCCTTGAACCGCGAGGTGCCCGAACACTCCTCCCAGGTGCCATGCGCCAGATCCCAGATATCCGGCAACTCGCCGTGCATCGCGATGAAATCGCGCAACTCGGCGTTGGAAAAGCCGAAATCCCCGCCCTCGTCGAGCGACATGCGCAGCGAGATCGCCATCTCGCCCTTCGTCTCCTCGCGCGCCTCCTCGACGATCTCGCGCAGAAACCGCGACCGGTTCTCCAGGCTGCCGCCATAGGCGTCGGTGCGGTGGTTGGTGGCGCGGCTGAGGAAATGCTGCAGGATGCCGAAGCCGTGCGCGCCGTAAAAGCACACAAGGTCGAACCCCGCCGCCTGGCTGCGCCGCACCGCGTTGCGGAACCAGCGGCGCAGGTCGCGGATGTCCTCCAGATCCATCGTGCGGGCCTGCACCGGGTCGGCGGTGAAGGTCAGGATCGGCCCGCCGGTGACGGCCAGCGGCACCTCGCGGGAATAAA
>Ga0180434_10003777_pt1 | contig 19040 bp, 14 predicted proteins | sample SS_ome_7_FD_132453 | JGI IMG/M metagenome (GOLD analysis project Ga0180434, IMG submission 132453) | Hypersaline lake sediment archaeal communities from the Salton Sea, California, USA - SS_1_D_2 metaG | ecosystem: Environmental > Aquatic > Non-marine Saline and Alkaline > Hypersaline >...
CTCGGAGTCTCTCTGCGTTTGCGATGAGAGCTTTAGAGGGGATACATCCTCGGTTGAGGCAGGTGCCTCCCATCTCTTTTGCTTCGATGAGACATGTTTTTTGTCCTCTTTGTGCGGCTCGAATAGCTGCTACGTATCCGCCTGGTCCACTTCCAATGATTGCTACGTCAAATTTTTCTTTATTCATTTTCTGCTTGTTCTCGTTTTAGTTTGAGATAACAGTGTATGATATCTCTTCTTTTTTTGCTTGTGGGATGCGCTGCTTCTATGTAAAATTTAAGTATGGGCAAAAAAAATGAAAAACGGATCTGCTGGCATTGCGATGGAGATGTAAGTTTACATCTGCAACAGTGCCCCTACTGTGGAGTTGATGTGACAAGACCGCAAAATGAAAAAATGGACTCTTTCTCCTTTCAGCAGGACAACAATCTAGCAAGCCCCTTCCAAAGCGCCCCAGCTGATGTTCCGAGACAAAATGATGACTTTTCTTTTGATCAAATGCCGGCAGCTGAAAAACCCGCTAGAGATGATTTTTTCTTCAATCAATCCCAAGCACCTGTTCAAGAAGAGGCTCAGGAAAGTGAAGTAGATGAGGAAAAGTCGGGCAAACGCGAAATGATCGTCTTTTTACTTTTGCTACCCGGTGTCGTCTTCTTTTTGTTTGGTCTTGTGCTTCTGCTCTTTTCTGATGAGGGAGCCCTCACTCTTACCTGGAGCCAAAACCTGGCGATTTTTTACTTTTTAGGCTCTTTGCCACTGATTTTTTTGGGGTGGCGTGCCCTAGGCAACACCACCTCCAAAAGAGATTAGCAAATATGCTTTGGGTTTAACTTCTTTCCCGCCTTAATACAGGGAGTGATTTCTGAATAATTACTCGTTCCTTTTTCAATCACAGTTGTAGATGGTCGCTCCTTGTCCATGCTTGCTCCATATAGTGCAAATGCATTAATTGCTAGAACGCAGACAGTAGTCATTAGATATTTCAACATGATCGTTACTCCTTACAGGTTATGCTCACAAATCCTCTACGTAGAAAGTGGGCGCGTTTACAAAAAAATAATATATCGAATTTGAATTTTAAAGAAAAGATAAAAAACAAGGTATTATCATTTTTTTTAGTGCCTAATATTACGAAAATCCATTAAGTTATTAGCCTAAGAGTTGGTTTATGTATCTGAATCTCAGTGTTTTATTTATGAATTAACAAGGAAGTTACATATGAGTACACCATCGTTAACCGCAGGGTTTGAATCTCTACAAACCCGAGTGCAAGAGCCAGCTTTTCAAGAAGCTGCCGCCTCTTCTAGACAACAAGCTGGCATTTTGCGACTGGCGAATGATGGTTGCAGACAAATTATTAGTTATTTGGATTATGACTCTCTGCAGGAAGCTCGTACAGTGTGTAAGATTTTTTGTTTAGAAATCATAGAAATGTTGCATATCCAACATGCCAAAGCAGCTACCGGTGATGTGCAAGCTCAATATGTAAATGCCCGCATATATCTTAGCTCTCAACAAGGTAGCATTCAAAAAATAGGCATGATTTTGATGCGACTCTCTGCTATGGGGGCCCTCCAACAGGAGGGGATAAAAGATCTAGCATTATACCATAAGCTTTCAGATTTTTTTATAAACCTAGAGGGCCATTCTCCCCAAAATCGGCAAATTGCTTTTCATTTGGCCTCAGAGGGGGCGCGCCAAGGATATGCATGGGGACAAACGAACCTTGGAGTTTGCTACGAAAAGGGTATTGGAGTTGAGGTGGATGAGGAGGTAGCTGCGCGATTGTATGGCCTTGCCGCTGCTCAGGGAGATGCAAGGGCACAAGCTAGGCTCGAAAACCTAATAACCTGAGTTTTGGGTTTAACTTCTTGATTATAAGTCGATGCTATCTATTGAGGATAAAAAAAACTATAGTCGATTCAATCTATTTGTTTCAAGTCTGGGTGGTTATTGCTCGGCGCCACAACACTTTTTGTACTTTTGGCCACTTTTACAAGGGCACAAATCATTGCGGCCAACTTTAGGGGCTGCAGTTACGGGCGCTTGCACCTTTTGAGCCGGGGGCTCTGGGCGCCTTTGAGGAGCCGGCTGCGAGGGAGCATCGAGCCCCTGGGTGTCATCGAAGATCAGGCGGTTGGTTTCTAAACTTACCTGGTTAAGAATTTGCTCAAACATCGAAGAGGAGTGCGCACGGATAGAAAGCTTGAAAAGATTGCGCGCAATCTCAAGTTTTACGCGCTTGCTTAAGTCAAAAAAGAGCTCAAAGGCCTCTTCCTTAAATTCTAGGAGCGGATCTTTTTGTGCTACCGTTCTTAAAGAGACCTCTGTACGCAAATGATCCATCATATGCAGGTGCTCTTTCCAAAGCTCATCAATCTTGTGCAGCATGACGCCTCCAATGGCCTCCTGCTTGAGTCTTTGCTCCTGCAACTCGGGATCCTGCTCTTTTGCCACTGTGATTAAAGAGGCAATCTTTTGCATAAAGGCCTCTTGCACCATCTTGCCTGCTTCTTGCTCAATTTCCTCTAGGGTAATGTGATCGTTGTCAAAACATCCCGGCTGAAAGTTGATCGGAAAGTAACCCATCAGTGCCAGTCGATACCCCTCGGGATCCCAGCCTCCCTCTTGGCTGCGTGAAACAAAGTATTCCTGCGCAGTTAACGAACAAACGTCCTGCAGTAAGCGAATCGCTTGCGTTTGAAGGTCGGGGTTATGCAAAATATCGTTACGGAAATCATAGATCTCCAGGCGCTGCTTGTTCATCACATCATCATATTCAAGCGTGTGCTTGCGTATGGTGTAATTGCGATTTTCTACCCTTTTTTGCGCCGTTTCAATCGAGCGATTCAAAATACCCGCAGAGATAGGCTCTCCCTCGGGAGGGCGAAAGCGCTGAATTAAGGCAGTCAGCCGCGGAGAGGCAAAGAGGCGAAGCAGCTGATCTTCGAAGGAGACGAAAAATTTGGTGCTTCCAGGATCCCCCAAGCGGGCGCTGCGCCCACGCAACTGCCTGTCAATACGCCTAGATTGGTGGCGCGTTGTGCCAATGACATGTAGACCACCTAGCTCTGCCACATCACTTTTGAGCTTAATATCTGTTCCACGTCCCGCCATGTTGGTCGAAACCGTAACCGCTGCATGCGCTCCCGCCTGGGCAATGATTTCAGCTTCCTGCTCGTGGTATTTGGCATTAAGCACCGTGTGCTTGATCTGATTTTGTTTTAAAATACGGGCTAATTTTTCAGAAACTTCTACCGATTCGGTGCCAATCAATATCGGACGACCTTTTTCGTGAATCTCGCGAATCTCCTGCAAAATCGCATGGTATTTTTCGCGCTCAGTCATGTAAATTTCATCGTTGGCATCGTCGCGCTTACACACCTTATAGGTAGGAATTTGCAACACATCTAGCTGGTAGATCTCTTTAAATTCTCCAGCCTCAGTAATGGCCGTGCCCGTCATCCCCGCAATCTTGTCGTACATCCGAAAATAGTTCTGAAGGGTAATGGTGGCGTACGTTTGCGTCTCTTTTTGGATCTCTACATTTTCCTTGGCCTCAATTGCCTGGTGCAATCCATCCGAAAAACGACGCCCCGGTTGCGGACGGCCCGTGTGCTCGTCAATGATGACAATTTTTCCATCCACAACAATGTAGTCGATGTCTAGCTCCATCAAAAGATGGGCGTGCAGTAGCTGTCTTAGGTTATGAGAACGCTCTTTTCGAAGCGCATCGGCATCGTTAAGAGCCATTTTTTGCTCGAGTTTTTGCTCTTGCGATAAATCGCTATTTTCATCCACTTTTGCATACTCATGACCCAAATCAAGCATGATAAAGTCGTCCGCAGAGCAACCCTCGAGAGCACCCCAGGCGGCAATCCCCCGATCCGTTAATTCAAATTCGCTGCTCTTTTCATCGATAACCAAATAGAGCTCGGCAATTTTTTCGGCCTTCTCTGCCTTTGTTTGGTCCCCATGAAAATAGGTACTCCACTTTTCTACCTCTGCACGCAGGTCAGGATGCTCTTTTGCACGACGCAAAATCTTATTATTGGGCATCCCCAAACTCACCAGCCAAAGACGCAAGCAGGTGTCGCGTACCTCATTTCGAACTTGCTTGTCCTTCATGTCGATCTCTTCTTGCGACCAGTAGCGTTCTAAAACACGCTTGGCCTCACTTGCAATCTTGTTGCAGCAATCGCGCTGTTTTTTAACCAACGAGGCCGCTTTGGATTGCAACTGATCATACATTTGAGTGCTTTGAGGTGCCGGACCCGAAATAATCAGTGGCGTTCTTGCCTCATCAATCAAAATAGAGTCGATTTCATCGATCACTGCAAAGGTATGGCTGCGCTGCGCCTGCTCCTTGCTGCTTTGTGCCATCGAATTGTCGCGCAAATAATCAAAGCCAAATTCAGAGGCTGTTCCGTAAACCACATTAGCTTGGTAAATTTCTCGTCGCTTATGCGGAGGCGTGCCGTTGGTTAAGGTGCCTGTTGTGAGCCCCAACCAGCGCAAAATAGTACCCACCCATTCGCAGTCCCGTGTGGCCAAATAGTCGTTGACAGTAACCAAATGCACAGAACCACCAGAAAGAGCATTTAAATAGAGCGGCATCGTGGCAGTAAGGGTTTTACCCTCTCCCGTCTGCATCTCGGAAATATTGCCATGGTGCATGGCAATCGCTCCCACGATTTGCACATCATAGGGAATCATATCCCACTTTTGGTCATATCCTGACACATGGATCTCGGTGCCACATAACCTGCGACACGCATTTTTGATTACCCCATATGCCTCTGGTAAGAGCTGGTCTAAACTCTCACCCGCTTGATGGCGCTTTTTGAACTCATCTGTTTTGGCGCGTAGCTCATCATCTGAAAGCGCTTTGTACTGCTCATCAAACTGGTTGACCTCAGAAACGATTTTTTTAAATTGCCCAATGGTGCGCTCTTGAGAGGTGCCAAAAATTTTTTTAAACAGACCAAACATAAAAGATATTATTTAATTTTTTAGTGTCACCAATATTATACAGCTTTTTCTGTAATAAGACAAGGGCTAGGCAACTAGGGTATGAGTGACTAAATGATTGCTTAAGGGGAGCTTTTTCTGCAGGGTGCGCATCGCGCGGTGATGTCTGGCCCGTCCGGTCGCCTCTTGGTCCAATTGGGCAAGCTTGGCCCGAATCTCGTACGCCCGTACAAAGTTCCCTTGCCGCGCCTCACAAGCACTCAAGATTTCCCAAGAGGTTGTGTCCGCAATGAGCTTGAGGGCAATGTGTGCCATTGAAAGCCCCTCCTCATACGAAAGGGAGGTCGTAACCCCCACGCCAAACATCCACGCAAGGCCACGGTAGCCATGGGGATGGTCAGGGAAGGTATGAATGATCTGCAAATAGATCTGCTCTGCTTGTGCCCATTTTTTTTGGCACTCTAAGCTATAGCCGTAGTAGGCAAGGCTCTGTGCCGTTTTTTCACCGCTATTTAAGGCCATCTCGAGCAATTTTTGCGCCTCTGCATAGCGCTTTAATTTTAGCGCGCAAGCAGCCGCCTGATTTAAAATACGGGCATCAAATAGATTCCAACCATCAGAGGATTGGTAGAAAAGAAGCGCTTTTTGATAGTGGCCTCGTTCAATCAAACAGGCGCCAAATCCAAGGATTGCAGCTAGGTCTTGGCGATCCTTTTCTAGGATCGTGCGAAAAATTTCCTCCGCCTCGCTTAAATTACCTAGACGCCGTAGCGTGTTTGCCAAGCGAATGAATATATGCTGGTGTTGACCCAAAAGAGTAAGGGCTCTTTTGTAATAACAAGCGGCCTGTAAATAGTGGTTGGTCTCGCTTAAACAGTCAGCTGCCAAAAGAATGAGATCGCCATTTTCGCTCTGCTCCAAAAATGGATCCAAAATCCTGAGGCACTTGCTATGTTTTTTTACCAAAAAATAACAACGGGCGAAGAGCAATATGTCACCCTCTTTGGTCAAAATAGGCCTGCATACCCGAAAGGCACTTAGAGCCTCTTTTGGCTTTGCCATGGCTACCAAAATTTTCGCCTCCTCTAATCGGAAAAGTAGCTCCTCTGGAAATTTTCGCGCAGATCGGCTGGCCTCTTGTAGCGCGTTCTCTAGTTGGTTTGTTCCATGAAGAACTTGGATATAGCAAAGTTTGGTCAGCTTATTGCCGCGCCTTTTTTTGAGCAGAGGCCCCAAAAGTTTTTGAGCTTCTGTAAATTCTTTGATCGAGATGAGGTGTTGGATTTTTTGGAGTTTTTTCTGTGTTGCTTTTGGGCAGAGATAGATCGACGATAACCAATGTTTAAAAGCGGCTACCATAATCAGTCCAATTAGAGAGCAAACAATTGTTATAAACACGTCACGCGTTTTCTTAAGTTTTTATAATAACATTTTAATACAGAAAGCTCTGAATAAAGGCTACAAAAAAACATCATTTTTTTATTGAGCCAATCCCTTCTCCCATAAGACATAGTGTTTCAATGTATTGCGAGGAGTTAGTAATGAGGTCTTGATCAAAGATAATAGAATTTTGTTTAAAAAGAAGAATTAGCGACGAACCTCCAAAAGAAAAAAATCCTTTTTCATCACCTTTTTTATTTGGCTGATTTGGTTTATAAGTTTGATGAATTGTTCCAACATTTGTAGCCCCAACTTCGATAAAAAGTACTTCTCCAAATGTATCTGTAGTAAGTGTTGTAATTACGCGTTTGTTTTCGGTAAATATAGAGATGTTTTGTTTGACAGCGATTGGGTTGACGGACCAGAGCATCTTGTCTAGATGTTGGGCTTTGGAGGCGCTGCAGTCGGCTGGAAAGTGAAAGCGATGGTAATCTGTGGGGCAGAGGCGCGCTATAACCATGGAGCCTTCTTGGTAGGCGTTGGCGAGCGCTTGATCTTTCAGGAGTGATTGCAGGGTAAATTTTTTGCCTTTTACAAAAAAGCCCTCAGCTTGCGCGATCTGTGGGATCACCAGGTAGCGGCCATCGGCGGGGGCGCTCAAGCGATTTAGGTCGGAGCAGATGGGGCGCGCGCTCTTTTTGAGCTTTCTGCAAAAAAAGTCATTGAAGGAGGTAAACTCTTTTATGGGTTTCAAAAATTCACTATCATTCACATGATAGTGGTCGATAAAAGGTTTGATCTTTTTTTTAGTCCAGCTCTGTTTTTGCCACCAGCCGTAGAGGGCAGAGAGAAAGGTTAGGCGGGCTACCCATTTACAGAGGTATTTAAAAAGGGGGTGGTCTTGGTAGAGAAGAGAGAGCCACTTTTGGCCATATACTGCTTCTTTTACTTTTTTATTGGACCTTCGGTCTATATAGTAAATTGCCATTTTGCTAAGATATTAATCTATGTATGATTCTAATGCAACTATCTCTGCAATTGCGACACCTTTGGGGGAAGGTGGGGTCGCAATTATTCGGATTTCTGGTCCTGCTGCGCTTGCCGTTGCAAACGGTCTCTTTTCAGCCGATGTCACAAAATATAGCACACATACGGCGCATTTGGGCAATGTTTTGACGCCTGGTGGCGAATTGGTAGATCAAGCACTCTGTCTTGTGATGCATGGTCCGCGCTCTTTTACAGGGCAAGATTGTGTGGAGCTGCAATGTCACGGGGGTCTTTTGGCGGCGCGCAAAGTCTTACAGGCGACCTTGGCAGCAGGGGCGCAATTAGCAAAACCGGGTGAGTTTACCTTTCGTGCCTTTATGAATGGAAAAATTGATTTGGCGCAAGCAGAGGGAATTCAAAACCTCATTGGAGCCAAGAGTGAACAGGCCTATGAGCACGCCCAAACGCACTTGGAGGGCAGACTCTCGGGGACTGTGCAATCGTTTCAAGCAGAGCTTGTGCAACTGGCAGCTATTTTTGAGGCGTGGGTTGACTTTCCAGAGGATGACCTGGGCTACCTCTCCTTTGCAGAACTAACTCAAAGACTCAATGCACTTATCGAAAAAATGCAAAGGCTTTTGGGTAGCTATGAGCAGGGCAAGCGGCTAAAAGAGGGGGCGACGATCTGTTTGGTGGGGCCTCCCAATGCGGGTAAATCCTCTTTGCTCAATGCCCTTTTGGATCAAGAGCGTGCGATTGTCACCCCGATTGCAGGCACTACGCGCGACCTCATTGAGGCAGATTACTGCTTGGCGGGTCACAACCTGAGTCTGGTGGATACTGCGGGAATTCGCGAATCTGAGGATCCAATTGAAAAAGAGGGCATTGTGCGGACTCAAAAGGCGATGCAAAAAGCAGACTTAGTCTTGCTCTTGATGGATGCCTCGGAGCCTATCAACCCATCGGATTACTTGGATGGGGCTTGTCAGCAAAAAGCGCTTGTGCTCCATAATAAGATCGATTTATGTCCACAAACCTCATCGCCTGCACCAGATCTTGCGATCTCGGTAAAGGAGGGGGTTGGGTTTGACAAGTTGCGCCAAATGATTGATGAGCGCCTATGTCAAACAGCTAGACATTCTGAGGGGGTAATTTTAAGTTCGGAGCGCCATCGGGAGGCGTTGGAGCAAGCACTTGCTTTAGTGGTGCAAGTACGGGAGCAATTTGAGGCGCGTATTTCGCCCGAGTTTTTATCCTTTGAGATGCGCCAGGCGCTGCAAGCGCTCGGCAAAATTATTGGCACGGATGTGACAGAGGATGTGTTGGACTCTATTTTTTCACAATTTTGCATCGGCAAGTAGATGAATCAAAAAGAGCTCTTTATCTGCCAAACTTTGGATCGTCTCTTTCCAAATCCAACACCGACGCTAGATTTTCGTGATCGTTACACCCTTTTAATTGCGGTGCTGCTTTCAGCGCACTCTACAGATCGGATGGTCAATCGGGTGACGCCAGCTCTTTTTGAGCGTGCCTCGGATCCTCAAACGATGATTACCCTTTCGGTGGATGAAATTTTAGCCATTGTGCGCCCTTGTGGCCTGGGGCCTAAAAAGGCGCAGGCGATTTGGGATCTTTCGCATCAATTGCTGGACCATTTTGGAGGGGAGGTGCCTGATAATTTAGAGGATTTGGAGACGCTTGCGGGTGTGGGGCACAAAACGGCCTCTGTGGTCTTGTGTCAGGGGTTTGGGTTGCCTGCCTTTCCTGTGGATACACATATTCAGCGTTGTGCGCAGCGGTGGGGCCTTTCTCGTAAAAAGAGTCCCTCGGCGATAGAGGGGGATCTAAAAAAAATCTTTCCTAAAAGGATGTGGGCGCGTCTGCATCTTCAAATTATTTATTATGCGCGCACGCACTGTCCAGCCAAGAAGCACTTTCTAGCAGGGTGTCCCATTTGCCAGGAATTTGTTGGTGGTTTTTTAGACAATTGAGCCTATTGATGAGGTGTGGGGCCTTGATTCTTAAGTATTTGAGGTTGGGCACAAAAACGCTCGAGGGTCGTGGTTAAAAAGGCATCGCTTTTGAGGATGCGCTCGATGGTCGCCATCTCGCTTGTATACCCATCTACAAGCGCCCTTACCTCAGATGAATTTGGATCACCTCTAAAGCTCACAGGAATAACCTGTGATCCAGGGGGTTTGTAGCCCGCAACTTTAAAAGAGGCAGCTACCTGCTCGCCCAGACGCATCTGCTTGAATGTAGTCGATGCCTCCTTTCCAAAGCCTAAAATCAACCCCATCAGCTTTTTGTCATGCCTTAGCAAGGGTCTTAGCTTCTTTTTTTTCTCTAATTTTGCGATAAAAGCTTTTGCAGAAAAGTGGTCCCCAAGAATTTCTGCAAAAGCCTGATGGTGTTCTTGTAGTAGCTTTTGCAAACGCTCTTTGTGGATAAAAAAGAGGTTGAGGAAGGCCTCCTGTTTTGAACGAACATGTTCCTGACAAATAATGATATTTGGGTGGTAGAATTTGTGACTATATTGCTGCCAAACCTGCCAACTCTCCTTGATTTGCCTCTGGTAGCACAAAGGGTTCGTGGAGACAGAGGGAGGAACCAAAGGATAGTCACAAACAAGAGGGATGGTGGCAACAGCTGCGCTCTTTGTCTTTCCAAAAAGTACATGCCCGAGATTGTCGCACTGCACAAAGTAGGTAAATAATAATTCAATTTTTTCCCTATCTTGTTGGGGAATAGATTGCAGAAGTCTCTCGATTTCATTTCCATGAAGAGGCGAGAGTAAAAAAATAAGCATCAAAAGTATAATTCTCATAATTTTAACTATAACAGAACTAGATTTAAGAACCTATACTTCAATTTGAAATAGTTGGATTTTGATAAACGAGTTGTTGGAGGGTAGTGATTAAAAAAGTATCGCTTTTGAGGATGCGCTCGATGGTAGCCATCTCCTTTGTGTAGCTATCTACTAGCGCTCTTACTTCAGATGAATTTGGATCGCCTCTAAAGCTAACAGGGGTAATTTGTGATCCTGCGGGCTTGTAGCCCGCAACTTTAAAAGAAGCAGCTACCTGCTCACCCAGACGCATCTGCTTGAAGGTAGTGGATGCTTCACTTCCAAAACCTAAAATCAACCCCAACAATTTCTCATCATGTCTTAGCAAGGGCCTCAATTTTTTTTTTCTTTCTAATTTTGCGATAAAAGCTTTTGCAGAAAAGTGGTCCCCAAGAATTTCTGCAAAAGCCTGATGGTGTTCTTGTAGTAGCTTTTGCAAGCGCTCTTTGTGGATGAAAAATATGTTGAGAAAAGCATATTGTTTTAAACGAACGTGCTCCAGGCAAATGATGATATTTGGGTGACGAAATTTGTAACTATATTGCTGCCATACTTGCCAACTCTCCTTGATTTGCTTCTGGTAGCATAAAGGTGTTGTAGATACAAAGGGCGGAACCAAAGGAAAATCACAGACGAGCGGGATGGTGGCAACAGCCGCTGTCTTTGTCTTTCCAAAAAGCACATGTCCGAGGTTGTCGCACTGTACAAAATAGGTAAACAACAGTTCAATTTTTTCTTTGTCTTTTTGCGGAATAAATTGGAGCGCTTTTGTTATTTCATTTGCGTTAACCGAATAAAACAGAAAAAAGATCGTCAAAAAAAAGCGCACGCATTAACCAGGTTTTTGGCTCCAAATAGGGAAACCGCAGGTACTGCAACGTCTTCCCCGTGTATAGGTATCATTATAACATATGGGGCATATAGCAGCTTGAATATTTGGAATGGCAACAATGTATCCGTCATTGGACACGTTAAGCGATGCCACAGCTATTGGGGTTTCATCAATGATTACAAATAACCCTTCAGGAGTAATAGAAATTTGCTGAGGTGTTACAACTAAAAAATTTGAAAACACTGCGGCGGGTGTTGCCAGTATAGCGGTTAGAAAAAATAGTGTTAAAGATTTTCTGAATATGGGCATTTTATCTCCTTCTTTTTGGAAAATTTAGACACCCTTTATAAAAAAAATAAATTTAGACGCGAGAAAATTTTAAACTTAAACGACTATAGATAATGGATTCAGCAGCTAAGCCAAATTGACTTTTAGTGGCACTATCTATAAAATATTGTGATACTTGGCGCCAAGAGAGGCGGCATGTAAACTATTTATTTAAAAAGTAGGCGTTATTGTGAAAGCACTCTCTCAAAAATCTACGATTATCTCATGCGGACTTGCAATGTTTGCTATGTTCTTTGGTGCAGGAAACATTGTCTTTCCATTGGCATTAGGACAAGTTGCGCAAGATAAAAATTTGTATGCAATCATGGGCATGATTTTAACTGCTGTTCTTGTTCCATTGGTCGGTTTGTTGGCAATGCTGCTCTATGAGGGTGATTACGCCTCCTTCTTTAAGCGCGTGGGGCGTGTTCCTGGTTTTTTACTTGCCGCTATTATTTTGGCACTCATTGGCCCCTTTGGCGGAATTCCGCGCTGTATCGCTATTTCTTATGCGACACTAAGCAGCTGTGGCCTTGAGAGCTTTGTTAGCTTTAATTTGCCTCTATTTAGCTTGGTCTCCTGTGCTGTGATCTTTCTTTTTACAATGAAACAAAATCAAATTTTGAATTTGTTGGGCTATGTATTAACGCCTATTTTGCTCCTTTCGCTTGGAGCGATTGCCTTAAAGGGCACCTTTTTGATGCCCCATGCGGTCGAATCGTTGGCGACGCGCAGCCAAAGCTTTTTTGAGGGATTGGTGGGTGGATACAACACGATGGATCTTTTGGCCGCCTTTTTCTTCTCCTCGGTTGTTTTACTTTGCCTAAAGCAAGGTGCGCAAAAAAACAATGAATCGGGTCAATTGGACAAGCGCTCTTTGATTACGATTGCCACAGCGGGTAGTTTGATTGCGGCTGTTTTGTTGGCACTTGTGTACGTGAGTTTTTCATTTTTGGCAGCAGGGTATAGCCAAACACTCGATGGTGTGGAGCCACAACAACTTTTGGGTAGTTTAGCTTTTGAGCTCTTGGGGCCCTATGCGGGGCTTGTGGCGGGTGTGGCTGTGGCTTTTGCCTGTTTAACCACTGAGATCGCCCTTACAGCTATTTTTGCAGAGTTTTTGCACAAAACGCTCACACGCGGCCGCCTTTCGTATCCCTTGTCGTTGGTTGCTACCTTGCTGGTTGCATTTGTTGTTTCGACACTCCATTTTCAGGGGATTTCTGCCTTTTTGGGGCCTATCCTGCAAATTTGCTATCCGGCTTTGATTGCGTTAACGCTCTTAAACTTATTAAATAAAATTTATGATTTTAAGCCAGTTAAGCGGATTTTTTACTTTGTAGTGGCAACCTCAGCCCTCTATTACATCTTCCTGTAACAAAAGCACTCGCTTTAGTACACTGAGGGGATTATGGAAATGCGATGGCTAAATTATTTTCGTGCGCGTGCGCAAGAGGCATTATCAGCTGGTGCTATTGTAGACTTTGACTTCTCTGGCTCCACCTATCATCTTGAAGTGCGAGATGAAGAGGATGGGGCTAGCTACTACCCTTTTTTACACTTTGGGAAAAATGGCAATCTAAAGGATGCCTTTTGTAGCTGTGACAAGAGTGAAAAGGGGGGGTGTCTCCATTTAGCGGTTGCCTATCTCAAGATTTTTGAGGGGGCAGATAAGCCGTGGCATGTGCGCTACAAGAGCTCATTTTGGTTAAAGCTCTGTACACTGTACGCAGATTATTTTGGTTATGAGCCCACCCTGGTGAAACTTGATGAAGCTGGACACTATGCTCTGCAGGATAGATTTACCGTGCAGTGTAAAAAAGGCTCTTTTCAGAAACAATTTGCCACACTTTTTTTTGATAGAAAGGTGCAAACCCCCCAAAACTCGATCAAATTTTCCAATCTCTCCCAAACACAGGTGCAGCGTTGGAGGGATGGACGCACCATGCCCGCTCTTCGCTTTGAGCTCTCTGCCTGGGCAGATCTTGCAAAACTCCTTTTTTGGATGCAAGCGGAGCAAAACCAGAGCCTTTTGCAAATTGATGAAGAAAAACTAACCCACTTTTCAGTCGATTTTCGCGAGGCGCTCTTCGATTTTAACATAAAGCAGCACGACCTGCCTGCTTTGATTGAGCGCCTCAATACCCTCCCTGCTTCCTTACGGGTACATAAGGGGCGCGCACAGGAGATCCAAGCCATTCGCTTTGATGCGGCAGCCAAATCTTTTGTCATCGAACACATGCAGCAACAGGTGGCAAGCCAGCCAGGAGAGCAAATTGGAAGCTGGAGCTATATTCCAGGGGAGGGATTTTTCTCTCAAGGTGAGCTAGGGCTTTTGGGCCAATCGATTGTAGAGGCCGATCAGATCGAGGAGTTGCTTGACCAACATGCCCAAGTGGTGCAAGAGCACCTACTCGATTGCACAATTACGTTGGAGCCCCACCCCATCCGTTATACCCTCGCGTTTGACAAAGATTTTTCTCTGCATATCAATGGCTTTTTGTTTCAGCCGGGGGATTGTGGTCCTGATCAATGCCTCGATTTTGGCCAGTGGATCTATTTGAAAGAAGGTGGTTTTTTTAAGGTAGAAGAGCGCAAATTTGACACCTTTACAGCCACCATTGCAGCAGATCAGATCTCCTCGTTTGTTACGGGGCATCGTATTTGGCTCAATGATAAGGAGGGCTTTGCAACCCACTTGGCCTCCATCGAAAGTAAACTCACCTACCAAGTAAGTGAAAAGGGCAATCTTAGCTTTGCCCTGGAGTCGCTCGATGGGGGCTCTTCCGACAGCCGCGATTTTGGAGATTGGATCTACCTAAAGGGGTATGGATTCTACTCAAAAAAACATACGCGCATCGGTGTGCACGTGCGCCCCTCTGTAAGAGTGTCGGCAGAGCATGTGCCCCGCTTTATCCGCGAAAACCAGGAAGAGCTCGAAAATATCAAGGGCTTTTTCTCCGCAGACAACCCCTTGCAAGAACGAGGGATCGAACTTTTGGTACACACAAGCTGCTCCTTAAAGCTTCTTCCCTTTTATCAGCTAGAGCCCGCCTACGAAGACTCCTTTCACTGGTTTTTTGAAGATTATCTCTATGTAAAGCAGCTGGGCTTTTGCAAGATTCCCCCTGATTTATCTTTGCCGGAGGCTTATTCCTTTGAAAGGGTGATTCATCAGCATGAGTTAGCTGCATTTTTTAGTATGGGGCTACCACGCATTAGAAAATTGATTAAAAAGATGCCTCCCGGTTTGCAGGATCCTTTAAAGTGTGATTTACATGTGAACTATTTGGCCCGCCTTGGTGGGGGTGGTTTAAAGGCTAAATTTTCTTATAGGACCGAATGGGGCTCGATATCTGTAGAGGAGATTCGGGAAGCTATGGAAAAAAAGCATCATTTTTTGTTTCATGAAGCGGGTCTTTTGGATTTAAAATCGAGTCGTTTTGACTGGGTGCGCCACGCGAAGTCATCTGAGCAGGGGGATATGGTTGAGCTTTCGACCTTAGAGCTTTTGCGTTTGGATGCCAAGGAGGGGTTGATGCTCACAGGTGCTGATGATCCCACAGCGCAGGTAACGCATCAGTTGCTTACCAACCTGCGCTCTTTTACGGTGACGCAAAGTTACGATTTGCAGGGGCTCAAAAGCGAGTTGCGTGGCTACCAGCAAACGGGTTTAAAGTGGTTGTGGTTTTTGTATCTCAATGGCCTCTCGGGTCTTTTGTGTGATGAGATGGGACTGGGTAAGACGCATCAGGCGATGGCTTTGATTTGTGCGATCCAAAACTATAGTAAGGACAAAGCGCCTCTATTTTTGGTGGTTTGTCCGACTTCGGTGATTTATCATTGGCAGGATAAGCTCTCTACTTTTTTGCCTCAATTAAAGGTGCATCTTTTTCATGGACCAAAGCGTAAATTGGGCGACCTTTCTGAGGGGGGAGTGATTGTGACCTCTTATGGTGTGGTGCGTTCACAAAAGGAGCTTTTTGCTGATTTATCCATTGATCTTGCGGTTTATGATGAGGTGCAGGTGGCCAAAAATGCACGCAGTCGTTTGCACCAGGTGCTCAGGACTCTCAAAGCGACCATGGCCGTGGGTCTGACGGGCACACCGATTGAAAATAGTTTATTGGAGCTCAAGGCGCTTTTTGATTTGACTTTGCCGGGTTATATGCCAAAGGATGCTCTTTTTCGCTCGCAATATTTGCAACCGATCGAGCGCTTTGGTGATCAAGAAAAAAAGGTACAGCTCTCGCGTCTGGTGAAGCCTTTTATTTTACGTAGGCGCAAAAGTGAGGTATTGCAGGAGTTGCCTGAAAAGTCGATTGACAAGACCTACTGTGACCTATCTGAGGATCAATCTGAGTTGTATCAGAGTGCCATTGCTGATCGTAAAAGTGGTTTGATTCGAGCCCTTGCTGATCCTGCGGAAAAGGTGCCTTATTTGCATATTTTTTCATTGCTTTCGACGCTCAAGCAAATTTGCAACCATCCTGCGCTCTTTCACAAGGATGCGGCGCACTACAAAAAATATACATCTCACAAGTGGGATTTATTTATTGAGTTATTGGAGGAGGCGTTTGCATCGCAGCAGAAGGTTGTGATCTTTTCGCAGTATTTGCAGATGTTGGATATTTTTGAACTATACCTCAAGGAAAAGGGGGTTGGGTACGCGCAGATTCGTGGATCGACGGCGGACAGGCGTGGGGAGTTGGAGCGTTTTCAAACAGACCCTGAGTGTCGAGTCTTTATAGGATCGCTTCAGGCGGCGGGGTTGGGGATTGATTTAACGGCAGCAAGTGTAGTGATTATGTATGATCGGTGGTGGAATTTAGCGCGTGAGAATCAAGCGATTGACCGTGTGCATCGGATGGGGCAGAAGTGGGGCGTGCAGGTGTACAAGTTGATTACCAAAAAGACGATAGAGGAGCGCATTGACGCAATGATTACGAAGAAGGGGCGTTTGATGGAAGAGATTGTGACGGCGGATGATCAGGCGACCTTGAAGAGCTTTACACGCGAGGAGTTGCTCTCTTTGTTGGAGATGCCGTAGGGGGGGGGGCGAGGTGCTCACTTCGTGAGCAAAAAAAGCGGAGGCAGGGCCTCCGCACTCCAAAAGGAATTGCAAGTCTATTTGGAGTGCGGAGGCCCTGCCTCCGCTTTTTCCTCAGGCCTTCTTCTTGGCCTGAAAAGAACAGTTCTACTCAATCAATTACCTGTTAACCATTTCACCCATAAGAGCCGCCTGAGCATCATGTACATCCCTCGACCTTGCAAGGTTTTCACGTTGCAAACGATCTAGCTCTTGCTCGGCGTTTGCAAGCTCACTCCTTAAGCTCTGGAGTTCACCTCGCAGCGTTCTGTTAGCCTCCTCTTGCTCCTTGAGTTGCGCATGGGTTGCTTCAGCATCAGCGCGCACTTGATTCATTTGCCCAGCTTGTACACGCAATGATTGCTGTACCCCAAAACTATCCTGTTGTGCTTTTGCAGCTCCTAGTTGCTTTAGCAATGGATACACCTGCTTTTCGAGAGCCTTTTGTGCTGCTTTCCTTTTTTTACCTTGGTTGGGCTTTGACATCGCTTGTTGCAGTAAAGTAGTTTCTGCCTTTTTGATTTGCTGTGTTAATTCCCTGACTACTTTTTCTAAATCTTGGTGCGCTTGCATCTTTTCCTCTTGGGAAAGAGGAAGAACCTGTTGCTGGTATTTAGCGATTTCCTCTCTTAACTGCACAACCTGCTGCGCGCCTCTATCCAGCTTTAGGAGGGCTGCAGCATTATCTTTTTTCAATTGAGCATGTGCAGCTTTCAATGCAGCTAACTCTTCATCTTTGGCTTGAATAGCTTGAGCATGTTGTTGTTCTACACCCTCTGGCATTAGAACTCTTGCTTCTTCTAAAGCCTGAGCATGTGCAGCTTTCAATGCAGCTAGCTCTTGCTCTTTAGCTTGAATAGCTTCTGCATGTTGTTGTTCTACACCCTCTGGCACTGAATCTCTTGCTGCTGCTAGAGCTTCAGCATGTTTAGCTTTCAATGCAGCTAACTCTTGCACTTTCTCTTGAATAGCTTCTGCATGTCGTTGTTCTACAGCCTCTGGCACTGAATCTCTTGCATCTGCTAGAGCTTGAGCATGTTGCTCTCTCAATGCAGCTAGCTCTTGCTGATGAGCCCCTTGAGCTGCTTCAGCATGTTCTTGTGCTTGATCCTCAGGCACAGAATCTCTTGCTACTTTCAGCTCTCTAGCGTAAGCCTCTGCATTTACACCCTTGCCACCACAGGCTCGTGCAAAAATTGCCCCAGTAACACCAACGAATGCAGTAAACTCAGTAAGCGCAATGATATCAAGCGCCTGCAAACCAGATTCGCCCACAGGCGTACACATCCACTCCTCAAATTGCTGGCTGTAAAGCGTTGCCAATGTTGTTGCCACAATCGCCGCAATCGTTATACCCATCGCTACCTTAAGTGGTGTCCCCACATCCGGTCTCGTTGCCGCTTGCTGAAATGGTTGCGCTACTCTTACTGGTTGCCCTACTGCTGCTTGGTCCATACTGCCACTCCTGTATAAAAATCAATTTGAGGACAATGTAGCTTAAAGCTTGTGTAAAGCGCAATCCGTAAAGATTATTTTATTTTCAACGTACAGTCGCTTTCTCTGCCGCCTTTTTATTATTACGTTTTTTGAGGAAAAACTTGATCGCAATGCCTTGCAAACTAAAAAATTCGCGCATTTGGTTTGTCAAATATTTTCTATAGGTGAGGCTCATCAAATCAGGGTTGTTGACAAAGACAACAAAAGAGGGCGGAAAGCGCCTTACTTGCGTCATATAGTAAATTTTGAGACGCTTACCCAACACGTTGGGAGAGGGGTTTTTAGCCAATGCAACCTGAATAAATCGATTGAGCTCGGGCGTCGAGATGTTGCGATTAAGCCGCTCCCAAAGAGCTCCCGCCTCAGGTAAAATCTTGTCCAGATTGCGCCCCGTCTCCGCCGAGATGGCCAAGATGGGCATGTGTGCGCAGTAAGGGTGGATCCGCTGTAGTGCGTAGATGGCGTGTTCCATCCGAAAGTTTTTTACTAGATCCCACTTGTTGAGCAAAAATAAAATCGGCTTACCCAATTTTTCTAAAAGCTTTAGCATGCGCCGCTCCTGCATCGTAAGAGGCTCGGTAGCATCCAAGACAAAAAGAGCCATGTCAGCGCGCTCCATCGCCCTTTCGGTGCGCATCTTGGCAAATTTTTCGACGACCTCTTTTTCCTTGTGAGTACGTCGAATACCCGCAGTATCAATGCAGCAATAGCGCTTGTCTCCCTCTTGAAAAAAGACATCAATGCTATCTCGTGTGGTGCCCGCAACACTGTCGACAACCGCACGATTCTGTTTTGTCAGGGCATTGAGCAGAGTCGACTTTCCAACGTTTGCACGCCCCATTAGGCAAAACTTGAGGATCTGCTCCTCCTCTTCGGTAGGGCTTAAAGCAATGCCCTCAAGAGCTGTTTCGAGCAGCTCGTAAATACCACGGTTTTGAATGGCAGAAATCGGGATCACATGGTTAATACCCAAAGAGTGAAATCGGTGTACAAGAGTATTGTGTACATCATCATCGATCTTGTTCACAGCTATGCAGAGGGGCTTGTTGGCACGAAGGAGCTTGCGCGCAAGAAAAAGATCTTCCTCTGTGGGACCCACTTGTGCATCC
>Ga0180434_10003778_pt1 | contig 19027 bp, 20 predicted proteins | sample SS_ome_7_FD_132453 | JGI IMG/M metagenome (GOLD analysis project Ga0180434, IMG submission 132453) | Hypersaline lake sediment archaeal communities from the Salton Sea, California, USA - SS_1_D_2 metaG | ecosystem: Environmental > Aquatic > Non-marine Saline and Alkaline > Hypersaline >...
CTGTTTCGCGCGGCCCATCTCTCCGACTCGCTCGAGGTCGAGCTGACCCGCCGGAACATCCCGTACCACAAGTACGGAGGGCTCCGCTTCCTCGAAGCGGCGCACGTCAAGGACCTGGTCGCGTTCCTCCGACTGCTCGAGAACCCCCGCGATGAGCTCGCCTGGTTCCGGGTGCTGCAACTGATGGACGGGATCGGCCCGACGACCGCGTCCCGGGTCATCGATCACGTGGCGGAGCACCGAAACGATCCGCGCTCGATCGTATCGTTCGCCGTTCCGCCGGCGGCGCGCGAGGCGTTCTCTTCGCTGTCCGAGTTGCTCGAGCAGCTCGTCCCGATGGGCACGGGGGCGCCGGCAGCGCAGATCGAGCGGGTCCGTTCCTTCTACGATCCGTTCCTCCCCAAGATCTATGACAACCCGTACGTCCGCGCGCGCGACCTGATCAGCCTCGAGCAGATCGCCTCCGGCTATGAGTCCCGGCGCCAGTTCCTCGTCGATCTCCAGCTCGATCCGCCGACGTCGACCGCCGACCTCGCCGGCGCGCCGTCCAAAGACGAGGACTGGCTCGTGCTTTCCACGATTCACTCCGCCAAAGGGTGTGAATGGGACGTGGTCTATCTGATCCACGCCGCCGACGGGTTCCTGCCATCGGACCTGTCTACCGGATCCGAGGAAGAGATCGAGGAGGAACGACGGCTCGCGTACGTCGCGCTGACGCGGGCGAAGCGCTTCCTCTACGTCACGTGGCCGCTGCGCTACTACCACAAATGGTACGCCCTGTCGGACAAACACACGTATGCCCAGCTCTGCCGGTTCTTCACCCCGGACGTCGTGCGAACGCTCGAGCAGGTCGATATCGCCGGGACGAGGCCCGCGGGTGGCCGTAGCGGGGCGGAGCCGCCGTTCGACGTCGAGCTCGACGTCGCGGAGCGGGTCCGGCGGATGTGGGAATCGTACGACGTGTAGGCCGGCCCGCGGGTGAGAAAGGGAGGGATCCGGCGCGCGAGCCGCAATCGGGAGCTCCGTCAAACGGGCCCGTGCAGCCTGAGACGCAAAGAAACGGCGGGGCCGCTCGGGCCCCGCCGCTGGATACAGCGTGTCTGTCGCTTCCCACCTACTCCTTCCAGATGTTCGCGACCGTGATGTCCATCGTGATGTCAACGAAGACGCCTTGGACGCCAGGCAGCCACGCGGCGATCATCTCGTCGGTCATCGACCAGAGCGGAATCCACGGCACGTCCTGCGTGCTGAGGATCTGGATCGCTTCGTACAGCTTCGCGCGGACGCCCTTGTCCACGGTCGTCGTCGCGATGTCCATGATGTTCTTGTACGCGCCAAAGTTCGGATGGTGGTTGAAGTACGTCCCCAGCGACTCCGGCGACTCGGTCGTCCACGGTGCCAGGAAGTTGGACGGCTCGAAGTAGTCCGGGTGCCAACCGAGCAGGAACATGTCGAACCCGCCGGCGCCCATCCGCTCGGTGTACGCGCCCCACTCGAGGACCTGGATCGTGATGTTGATGACCCCGGTCTCTTCGATGCTGCCCTTGAGAACCGCAGCCACATCGGCCTCGAACGTGCCGTAGTGCTTTGGCGTGTACCACAGGTTGAGCTCGAGCGGGTTCGCCTCGTCGTACCCGACTTGGGCGAGCAGCCGCTTGACCTCCTCCAGGTCGCGTTCCGGGAAGGTCGGCAGCGCGCCGAAGAACGGCGGATCGACCGCGGGGACCATCGTGTAAATCGGCTCGACGGTTCCGCTGAAGACCTGGCTGACGATGGCGGCACGATCGACCGCGTAGCAGATCGCTTGCCGGACCTGCACGACGTCGACCGGCGACTGCGTCACGTTGAACAGCATGTAGCGGACGCCCGGGCTTGGCGGGAACGCCTGGATGATCACGTTGGGGTTCGCTTCCAGGTCCGCCACGTCCTGAGGTGCGAGCGTCCGGAACACGACGTCGACGTCGCCGGCTTCGATCGCTGCGCGGAGGGTCGCCGCATCGGCGTACATCTGCTCGATCACGTTCGCTGACTTCGGGGCCTCACCGTAGTAGCCTGGGTAGGCCTCGTAGATCACGTGCTGATCGGGCAGATGCTCGACCAAAGTGTACGGACCCGTTCCGGCGAACTCGCCGTTGGCGAAGTCGTCGTCCGGCACCGAGGCGGGAGAGTAGATCAACGCCGGCGCGATCTGATCGGACATTCGCTGGTCGAAGACCGCGTCCGCCTGCGTCAGGTAGATCCTGACCGTCAACGCATCGACGACCTCGATTTGATCGATGACCTTGATCAGACCGACGCCGCCTTCTGGGCCGTCCAGGCGGAGCGTGCGGTCGAGTGAGTACTTGACCGCGTCCGCGTCGCAAACCTCACCGTCCCAGAACGTGATCCCGGGGCGGATGTAGAACGTCCAGACCAGTCCGTCGGCCGAAACGTCCCACGATTCGGCGATCGCCCCGACGAACTCGCCCGTCTCCGGATCGAACTTCGTCAGTGCGTCCGTCACATTTCTCAGCACATGCCACGTGTAGTGGTCGTAGCAGTTCGCGAACGAGAGCTCGGTGACCCGGTCCGTCGTTCCGATGATCAGAGGCTCGTCCGCCGCGACGGCGAACAGACTGCCCGCCGAGACCAGGACCAGCGCCAGAAGACCCAGCAAGACCTTTCGCATGGTGATACCTCCTTGATAGTTCGCCCCGTTGCTTGAACGCAATCGGAGCTGCATTCCCAGATCCAGTGCAGAGGCACGTCGACAAACAACCTACCACCAACGAGCCGAGGAAGTCAAACGTGCTTTCGCTTCCTCTTCGGATTCACGAGGTCGCTGATCCCCTCGCCGATGAGGCCGAAGCCGAGGGAGAGCGCGATGATCATGATCCCGGGGAAGGTGATCAACCACCACGCGCCGGATTGCAGGTACTTCTGTCCATTCTGGATATCGAACCCCCAATCGGGCGCCGGGGGCGGCAGTCCGAACCCGAGGAACGAGAGTGCGGCCACTGTGAGGATCGCGTCGGCCAGGTTGAAGGAGGAGACCGCCATGATCGCGTTGACCGTGTTCGGCGCGACGTGGCGGAGGACGATCCGCGTATTGCTCGCACCGACCGCTCGAATCGCCTCGATGTACGACGTCTCCCGAACTTGCAGCACCTCGGCGCGCGTCACCCGGAAGTAGGTCGGGATGTAGACGAATCCGACGGCCCAGATCATCGGAGCGATCCCCGATCCGAACATCGCGACCAGGACGATCGCGAGGATCATCGAAGGGAAGGAGTAGATCGCGTCCATCGTGAGTGACAACACGCGATCCAACCACCCACCGGCGAATCCGGAGATCCAACCGAGCAGGGAGCCGACCGTCATGCTCAGTGCGACGGCGGAGAACGCGACGATCAGCGACGCCTTCCCTCCGCTCAGAATGCGGCTGAACACGTCGCGCTGCAGTTGGTCCGTTCCCATCCAGTGCTGCGCCGTCGGTCCCTGCAGCCGCGGCGCGTCTCGGTACAAGGTCGGATGGTAGCCGTTGAGGGTGGGAATGGCGTTCGCCAGGACCGTCATGACGAGAAACGCGAGGACGATTGCGATCCCGATCTTGAGGACCGTCTGCCGCCGCAAGGCGACTCGGCCTTGACTCGCCTTGTGCACGATCCAGAAGAGCGCCGCCACCAAGCCGTGCCGCTGAACGGTAGATTGAGGGGCTGTTTCCGACATCTCAGTACCTCACCCGAGGATCGATCATCGAGTAGAAGACGTCCACGATCAGGTTGATCACCGAGATGAAGAGCGCGATGAACACCACGCTGCCCTGGATGGCGTAGTAGTCCCTCGCCTCGATCGATCGCACGAGGTAGCTCGCGATCCCCGGCCAGGAGAAGACCGTCTCCGTCAGTACGGCGCCCCCCATGAGGACGGCGAATTGAAGGCCGAACACGGTGACGATCGGGATCAGGGCGTTACGCAGCGCGTGCCGAAGCACGACGACGCGCTCTCGAAGGCCCTTGGATCGTGCCGTGGTGATGTAGTCCATGTCGAGGACTTCGAGCATGCTTGCCCGCGTGATTCGCCCCTGCAGACCGGTCAGGGCGATCCCCAGCGTGATCGAGGGCAGCACGAGGTGCCTGACAATGTCAGCCAGCGCCTTCCCGTCCCAACGGAGCACCGCATCGAGCATGTAGAAGCCGGTGATCTGCCGGAACGTGAACGCCATCCGACCCCCGATACGGCTCGCGACGGGCAACCATCCCAGCTTCACAGCGAAGATCACCTGGAACATCAACCCGAGCCAGAAGAGCGGCATCGCGAACGACGTGATGTGGAAGACGCGGACCGCATGGTCGGCCGGCCTGTCGGCACGCGTTGCTGCAATCAGCCCTGTCGTGAACCCGAGTACCGCCGCGACGAGCACGCCGCACACGCCCAGCTCGATCGTCGCCGGAAACCGCAGGAACAGCTCCTGAAGCACCGGCTTGCCCGTCCGATACGATCTCCCGAAGTCGCCCCGAGCCACCCCGGCCAGGTACTGCCCGAACTGCACGTAGATCGGCTGGTCGAACCCGTACCGGTGTTCATACTCTGCGATGACCGCGGCAGAGACGTTGCGGCCGCCGAGCATCGCCATGACCGGATTGCCCGGCATGACCCGGAGCAGGAGGAAGACCACCGTGAGGAGAATGAACACCATGGGAATGGTCAGCAGAACGCGCTGAATGATGTACCGGCCGACTCCGCCCATGCCACCTCCGTCTGAACGTTCTCCCCGATTGCCCGTCAGTATAGAGAGACAGGACACCCTGCTCAAATCGGACAGCCGCGATTCCGCTAGGACCGGCTCGATCCCACCGTCCGCCCGGGGAGCAGCTCATCGTCGAGTCGAAGGTCGGTGATGAACATGTGCCCCGGCGCGTGGGTGATCATCCGCGGGATGCGGCTGCGTCGCGCCACCGCCTCGGCGGTGACGCCGCAGGCCCAGAAGACGGGGATCTCACCGTCCCGGACCGGGACCGGGTCGCCGTACGCCGGGCGCTCGAGATCGGAGATCCCCAGTACCTCGGGAGAGCCGATGTGTATCGGCTCTCCATGCGCTGCGTGCTTGAGCCAGGGAGGCTCAAGCACGTCTAACGAACGGGTCTTCGGCCGGTCGTCCGAACGAATTTGGAGATCGCGCGTCAGTTTCACGACACGGTCGACGTCCTCCCGTGGGACCGGACGCATCGAGACGATCAGCGGCCCCGAGAAGAGCCCGACGGGGACCGTCTCTCGATTCGTGACGAACATCGGAACGTTGCGCCCCAGTTCGAGGTGCCGGACGGGGATTCCGTTCGCCCGGAGCACGGCGTCGAACGTGAAGCTGCAGCCGATCAGAAAGGCGACGTCGTCGGCGTGCCAGAGGGTCATGATGTCGGTCGGCGCCTCGTCGAGCACGCCGTTGCGATAGACACGATACCGCGGGAGATCCAATCGGATGTCGGCGCCGGGCGCCGCCCGTCGGGGAACCGCCGACCCCGGCTCGGTGACGTCGAGGAGCGGGAGGGCCCGGGGATTCGCGCGGCAGAACCGCTCAAAATCCCCCGCCTGCGCATGCGGGAGGGCGACCAGATTCGCCTGGACGTACCCCGGGGCGAGCGCCGCCGTCGGCCCGGTCCACTCTCCGGCGCGGATGGAGGCGCGGACCTCGCTCGCCGTTCGCCCCTCGTGAATCGATTCCATCGTCGCCTCCGATTCGAGATCATCGGCCCGACCGGCTCGCGTGGCAAGGCTGGCCCCGTGAGTTGCCAAACGTCGCATGGATCGGTACGTTGGGGTAGCTCAACAGGATCGAATCGGCGAAGGGAGGTCGACATGCCGATCCAGAAGCTGAAGGCGTTCCTCGACGGCAGCGGAATCAAGTATGTCTCGATCCAGCACTCCGCCGCCTATACCGCTCAGGAGGTCGCCGCGCTCGCCCATATCCCCGGGGCGGAGATGGCCAAGACGGTGATGGTCAAGATCGACGGAAAGATGGCGATGGCGGTCGTCCCGGCCTCGCACCAGATCGAGTTCGATCGACTCCGCGAGGCCGCGGGGGCGAAGACCGCAGAGCTGGCCAACGAGGACGAGTTCAAGGACCTGTTCCCATCGTGCGACGTCGGCGCCATGCCGCCGTTTGGGAACCTCTACGATATGGACGTCTACTGCTCCACCGCGCTCAGTGAGGACGTGGAGATCGCGTTCAACGCCGGCTCGCACTCCGAGCTCATCCGCCTCGCCTTCGCCGACTACGAGCAGCTCGTCCAGCCGGAGGTCGCCCGCTTCTCGAGACGGGTCCCGTAGGAAGGTCCGCCCCGTGGCGGGTCCTCTTCGTAGTGCCGCTTGACGTCGCGTCGTCCGCGTTGTACGCTGCTTGCATCCTGGAATGATCTCATCGGGAGGTGAGCGACGTGCAGCAGCGACATCGATTCACGGGTGATTGCGTTTGTTGTCCGCTCACCTCGACAGCGATCGGCTAGTCGAAGGCCGATTCGCCCCTTCCGGCACGCTCTTCTGATGCACAGAAGCCCCGCGATCCCGCTGCTCGCGATCCGACAGCCGTTCGTCTCCCCCGCAAAGGAGACATGATGCGCATTGCACGTTCCATTCTAGAGCTGGTAGGTCACACCCCGCTCGTTCGACTCCGCGCGACCGACTGCGGCCTCGCCGAGGCAATCTACGCGAAGCTCGAGCGATTCAACCCGCTGGGCAGCGTCAAGGAGCGAACCGCTCTGGCGATGGTCGAGGACGCCGAAGCGCGGGGGGCGCTTCGCGAGGGAGGGGTTCTCGTCGAGCCGACGTCCGGCAACACGGGCATCGCCCTCGCGATGGTCGGCGCCGTGAAGGGGTACCGCGTCGTGCTGACGATGCCGGAGACGATGAGCACCGAGCGGCGGCGCCTCCTCGCGGCGCTCGGGGCGGAGCTCGTTCTGACGCCGGGGGCCACGGGAATGCGAGGCTCCATCGCCGAGGCGGAGCGGATCGCGGCCGAGACGCCGAACGCGATCATCCTCGGCCAGTTCGACAACCCGGCCAATCCCCGGGTGCATGAGGAGACGACGGCGCGGGAGATTTGGGAGGACACGGACGGGACGGTCGATGTCGTGGTCGCCGGCATCGGGACCGGCGGGACCGCCACGGGGATTGCGCGGGCGCTGAAGCGTCGGAGGTCGAGCGTCCGTATCGTGGGGGTCGAACCCTCCGGATCGCCGTTCCTGACCGAAGGGCATTCCGGACGCCACGCGATCCAAGGGATCGGCGCCGGGTTTCGGCCGACGGTCCTCGATCTGGAGCAGATCGACGAAGTCGTCGCCGTCTCGGACGACGCAGCGGCGCGCTGGATGCGCCATCTCGCTCGTTCGGAGGGGATCCTCGTCGGGATCTCGTCCGGCGCGGCGCTCGGAGCGGCCATCGAGATCGGGAAGCGGCGATCGTCCGAGGGCGCCATCCTGGTGGTCGTCTTCCCGGACGGCGGCGAGAAGTACCTCTCGAGCGACCTATGGGAGGATGGCGATGCGTGATCGGATCCGAGAGGATCTCCGCGCGGTGAAGGCGAAGGATCCGGCGGCGCGGAGCCACCTGGAGATCGTCCTCGCGACCCCGGGGGTCTGGGCGATCTGGATGCATCGAATCAGCCACTGGCTCTGGATCCACGGTGTCAAGCTCCCCGCTCGGTACCTGTCCCACGTCGTCCGGCGGCGCACCGGGATCGAGATCCATCCCGGCGCTCGACTGGGACGGCGGGTGGTGATCGATCACGGGATGGGCGTCGTGATCGGCGAGACGGCGGTCATCGGCGACGACGTGCTCATCTACCAGGGCGTCACCCTCGGAGGGGTGAAGCGAAACGGCGGCAAGCGGCATCCGACCGTTGGGAACCGCGTGATGCTCGGGGCGCACTCGACGCTCCTCGGGCCGATCACGATCGGGGACGACGCCCGGATCGGGGCGTGCGTCACTCTGCGGCGGTCGATCCCGGCGGGAGCGAGCGTCCGCGAGGAGGTGGTGATCTCGGTACGACACGGCGAGGATCGCGCGGACTGACCCCCGCTTCCTACCCGCTCTCGACGAGCGCTCGAACGAGATCGGTCGCCGGCCGATCTCGGATCTCGCGGGAGGTCCCGACCTGAACGAGCCGTCCGCCGTCCATCACCGCGACGCGATCGGCAAGGGCGAAGACGTCGTACAGGTTGTGGGTGACGAGGATCGTCGTGATTCGCTCTTCGTCGTGCCGAGCCCGTAGCTCCCTCCGCGCGGTCGCTCGGCTGATCGGGTTCAGGGTCGAGAACGGCTCGTCGAGGAGGAGGATCCGGGGCGGGAGGGCGACGGCGCGGCCGAACGCCACCCGCTGCTTCTCGCCCTCCGAGAGCTGGCCGGGCCGGCGGGGAACAGCCGGTCGGCGATTCCGATCCGTCGGGCGATTCCCTCGACGAGATTCCACAACCGATCGCCCTTCATCCGTCGCAAGTTCAGCGGGAAGCCGAGGTTCGAGGCGCCTCGGTCAGCCCGGCGATCAGCCGAAGAAGGGTCGTCTTCCCGCAGCTGGTCGGGCCAACGACGGCCAACAGCTCGCCCGCCGTCACCTGGAGGCTCAGGCGGTCCACCGCCACCACGTCGCCGAACCGTTTCGTCAGCCCGGCGATCCTCACCCGCGTCATCGTCGCCTCACCGATCGGCCCGAACCGCCGCGACGATCTCGCCGAAGACGGCCAGGTGATGATCCCCGCTCGCGTAGTATCGCTCGAGGACCTCGTCCGACGAGAAGTCCTCACGTACCTGCTGCGTCCTCGCGAGGATCCGGCACTCGTAGTGGAGGGCGCACTCGTCGATGATCGGCACCTCGACGGCCGTGGCCGGGACCATGGTGAGGCCGCATTCCGCGGCCTTGTCGACATCGCGGCCCGAATGGGTGCCGCAGAACGCCAGCTCGCCGCTCAGTTCCCCGCCGCGGGGAACGTTCACCGTGAAGGCGTCCGCCGATCGAATACACGCGTGCGTGTACCGGCTGCATCGCACAAGCACCGTGAAGACCGGTCGGCTCCAGACGATCCCCACTTGCCCCCAGCCGATCGTCATTGCATTGGGCTTTCCTTGCTGGTCGACCACGACGAGAAACGCCCCGCCGCGCGTGAACGCTTCGCGAAGATCGCCCGCCCCTTCGTCCCACTGGATCTCGTGCTTCATCCCCGCCTCCTTCGATGACTATCCCGGATGATACCGCGGCAGAGGCGGTCGGTCAGTACATAGCCACGACCATTCCGGCTCGCTTCGACGCCGATGTCTCGCAGACCATCATCCACCTCGAGGAGGCGGAGTCGATCCTACGCGCCACCAGGGCGATCCCGTTCGTTCCGCGCACCGGCGCGTCCGCGGAGTAGCGGCGAAGGACCGTACGAGAGGCTCCCTGTACAATGCTCGCGTGGACACGGTGTGGGCAGGGAAGATCCTGGTAACGCTACGACTTGGTGCGCTATCCATCGTCCTGCTGTTCCTCGCAGCGCTCTTGGCCGTCGCCGCGGAGCCGCCGGTGGTCCTCGTGTACGGGTTTCAGCCGATTCCCGGATTCCGCGCCGCCGTGGTCTGGGAGGAGATCGCCGAACAGGTGACGGGGAGAGACGTCTCGGAAGCGCAGACGATCGAGATCGAGTCCGGGCACAGTCTGTACTCCCTCCCGGCGGGCGACCCGGCGCATCGCGACGTCTTCCTCAGTGATTACGCCCTCCCCTACGAGCCGACCGTCCGCGACGTGCGCTTCTACGCCCAGAGATTGGCGGACGAGATCGCGTATGTGACCTCCGAGCTCGCCGTGCCGCAGGTCGACGTCGTCGCCCACAGCATGGGTGCGTTGGTCGTCCGCGCCTACGTCGAGTCTGACGATTTCGAGGAGGTCCTCGGCTCCGACGACTTCCCGGACCACGGCACGATGTACCGCGGCGACGTTCGAACGCTGGTTAGCCTCGCCGCACCGCATCACGGCGCGTTCCTCGCGTCGTTCGGGCAATGGATGAGCCGCCTCGGGCGGCAGCTCAGCCCTGATGGCGCGTTCCTCGCATTGCTGAACCGCGATCGCGTCCTCGATGGACGCCTGATGTCGCTCCACCCGGACGTCCGGTACGTCTCGATGGCCGGACAGACCTGTTTCGGGTGCGGGCTGCGCCGCGACGAGGAGGCTTGCCGACGGGAGTGCGTCGAGACCGGGCTCGCGTGGCAGGGGTCGGACCTGGTCGTCCTGATGGCCTCGGCGTACCTCCCCGAGGCGGAGAACATTGCGTGCATCGGGATGGACCACGTCGAGATGCACACCCATCCCGTGCTGGCCTCGACCCTCGTAGAGATCCTCGATGGCGGGGCGATCCCCGACGCGATCTACGCGTCCCCGGATCTCCGGTTCGATTCGCCCTAGCGCATCAGGCCGAATCGATTCAGCGGCCAGACGCGCAGGTACGGCTCGCCGATGAAGTCTCGTTCGTCGACGAACCCCCAGAAGCGGGAGTCGAACGAGTTCTGCGAGTTGTCGCCGAGGACGAAGTAGTGTCCCTCCGGCACGAGCGTCGGTTCGACCCCGTAGAGGAACCGCGGATCGTTGGAGTAGTAGTAGCGGTCGAAGCGAGGATCGGTCAGCTTCTCCCCGTCAACGTAGAGGTCGCCCCCTTGGATCTGTACGGTCTGCCCGCCGACCGCGACCAGCCGCTTGACATACCGCATCCGCTTCTCCCTCGGGATGATCCCGAGATCCTTGAGCGAGTCCTGCTCGTCCGCCTTCTCGCCCAAGTCGTACTGCCCTCCGCCGACGGTCGTCAGCCGAAGCGGCGCCCCGGCATCGAGGGACGCGATGTACGAGTTCAGCATCGCAACCGTGTACGCCGGTCGGTCGTTCAGATACTGAAGCTGACCTCCGGGGACCACGCCGGCCCGGTCGGCGGCCGAGCCGTCCTCCACCGACCCGACGAGGACCTGCTCGGTGTGCCGGAAGACGACGATGTCCCCGGGCTTCGGGTCGCGGAAGTAGTAGGTGATCCGATCGACGAAGAACGAATCCTTCGGATCGATCGTCGGGATCATCGAGCCGGTCGGTACGTGCATCCGGACGGTGACAAAGCTCATGATCAACGCGGCGAGCGCCCCGGCGACGATCAAGACCTCGACCCATTCCAGGACCTCGCGCATCACTCGCCCCGGCTCCCAGCCGAGCTTCCAGACCAGACGGAGGATCCACGCCGGCCTCTTCTGCTTCTTGGGCTTCCGTCTCCTCGCCATCCGACCCTCCGTGCCTCTCTTTTCGGCCGATGATCCTATCCGAACAGAACTGCTTGTGCAGCCGCGACCCCGGTTCCGACCTCGAATCGATACCCGCAGGCCTTCAGGCCCGCCTCGATCGCACCGACGGCCGCCAGCAGGTCCCCCGGCCGGGTCGCTCCCATGTGTCCGATCCGGAAGTACTCCGACCGAATCTCCGGGTGGAGTCCCCCAGCGAGAATGGCGCCGGCTTCGCGGACCTTGGGGAGCAGGTCCGATCCGCTCACGCCGTTCGGGTATCGCGGAGCGCTCAGGGTGTCGGCGGCGTGATCGTCCCCCGTCGGAACCTGGCCCAACCCCAGCGCACGGATCGCCGTACGACAGGCCGCTCCGTACCGCCGATGCCGCTCGAACCGCGCGTCGAGCCCCTCGGCGAGAATCTGCCCGAGGCTGACGTCCAGCGCGGCAATCAGGTTGACCGGCGGCGTACCGAAGTAGCTGGGAACCCGCTTCTCGTAGGCGGCCAGGATCGGCAGCCACTTGTCCCAGTCAGCGTAGTAGTTGGCGACCTTCGTCCGTCGCTTCCCCCACGCACAGAGCGCCTTCTGACTGACCACGAGCAAGGCCAGGCCGGGCGGCACGCCGACCGCCTTCTGCGACGCCGTGAGGACGACATCCAGGCCCCACGCCTCCTGTCGGATCTCCTCCCCCGCAACCGAGCAGACGCCGTCGAGCACCGTGAACACACCGTGCTCTTGCCCCAATGCCCCGAACCGCTCGGCGTCGACGCGCACGGCGGTCGACGTATCGACATGGGTCGCAGTCATCAGCTTGTACCGTTTGGCCCGAAGGGCTGCTTCCACCCGCTCGAAGTCGATCGTTTCACCGAGCGGTGCCCGGAGGAGATCGACTTCGGCGCCGTACCGGGACAGCAGATCCTCGAACCGATCGCCGAACACCCCGGAGCTCAGGACGAGAGCCCGGTCGCCGGGCTCGACCAGGTTCGCGCCGGCGCAGTCCATCGCCAACGTCCCGGAGCCGGCCAGGACGAACGGCTGGCCGGTCGGGGCCTGCCACACATCGCGCATCCGCTCGATCGCCCGACCGAACGCCTCGATGAAGTCGGGTGAGACGTGGCTGGTCGTCGGGGCGCCGAGCGCCTGCAACACGGCCGGTTCGAACTCGATCGGTCCGGGGATCATCAGCAGGGTTCGGTCCTTCATGTCGTCTTCGCCTCCTCCTGGGCGTCGAGGATCTTCGCCTCGAGCAGGATCGATCGGAGATCGGCGCGCCGTCCTTCGCTGAGCGGGGTCAACGGGGCTCGGACCGGCCCGCCGCGCAGGCCGACCATGTCCATCGCCGCCTTCAGCGCGGGCACCCCCCACCGCCTCGTCACCGCGGTGTTCGGATCGATCATCCGCACCTGCAGCGCTCTCGCCGTGGCAAGCTCGCCCGCCTCAGCCAGCCGCAGGATCTCCAGGCACTGCCGCGGCGCGATGTTCGCCAGCGCCAGGATCCCTCCCACCGCGCCGACGGACCACGCCGGCAACAGGAACCCGGCCGACCCGGCGAGGATCCAAAATCGTCCTCCGAGTTCGTTGTGCAGCCGCCCGAGCTTGACGACGTCACCCCCCGAGTCCTTCAGGCCGAGGATGTTCTCATGATCGGCGAGAGAGCCGATCAGTTCCGCCCCGAGGTCGATCCCGGTGCACGCCGGCATGTTGTAAAGGATCACCGGAACGGGAGAGGCATCGGCGACGGCGCGGAAGTGCCGCCCGAGAATGTCGTCCGTCATCAGGCCACGGTAGTACGACGGCGGCAGAACGAGCACGGAGTCGGCCCCCGCCGCCGCCGCGGCTCGCGTCAAGGCGATCGTTGCCCGCGTCGATTGCATCCCGGTTCCCGCGATCAGCAGCCGATCGCTCGCGACCCCGGCGCGGGCGGCCTCGATCAGCCGGAGCTTCTCGCGCTCATCGAGCAGGACCGACTCCCCGTTCGATCCCAGGACGACGATGCCGGACAGCTCAAACCCATTCCACCAGCGAAGGTTCTCGGCCAAGGCTGTGAGGTCGATCTCCCCGCTCGCATGGAATGGCGTCGGAATCGGTGGGTAGATCCCTTCCAGCGGCCTCCCATCGGTTGCCATGGCGAGACTGTACACGAGGACGCCAATGGGTGCGAGATCTGCGTGATCCGGCGGGGTGGCATACGGGCCCGCAACTCCAACTTCCTTCACGTCGCCCGCGACGGACTCCCGCGCGACACGGTGGCATGGGCTGGTTTTTCGGCCCGGCCCGTGATACCGTGTCACGCGAGGTATGTCCAGGCAGCGCGCCACCCAGCCTCGGTGGGTGGCGCTTTGTACTGCGAGGAGGGCACATGGTCGTACGGATCGCCGTCGTGATCGGATACCTGGCCGTTCTGCTCGGGATCGGCCTGTGGACGGCGCGCCAAGCCCGCGGAACGAGTGAGGACTACTTCATCGCCTCCCGAACGACTCGCCCACTTGTCCTGTTCCTGACGATGGCGGCAACGAATTTCAGCGCGTTCACGGTCTTTGGCTTCGCCGGCGCCGGATGGGAGAGCGGGTACGCCTACTACCCGATCATGGGATTCGGAACCGGGTTCATGGCGCTGACGTTCGTCCTGATCGGCCGGCCGGTCTGGCGGTTGGGCAAGGAGCACGGGCTCGTCACGCCTCCGGAGCTGGTGTACCGACTGACCGGGAGCCCGATCCTGCGGCTCCTCTTCTTCCTCGTGATGACGGCCTTCACATTGCCGTACCTGGCGATGCAGCCGATGGCCGCGGGATACGCATTGGAGTCATTGCTCGGAATCCCGTACTTCGCCGGAGCGGCGCTGATCACCGCAGTCATGCTTCTGTACACGTTTCGGGGCGGGTTCCGTGGCGTCACGCGCACCGACGTCTTTCAGGGCGGGATGATGATCGTCCTGTTGGTCGTAGCCGTAGGGGTTATCGCAGGGCGCTTCGGCGGCCTGGCGTCCGCTCACCGAACGATCGGGGCCGAGTTCCCCGCGCTGTTCGCTCGGCCGGGCCTCGGCGGGATCTACACGCCGGGAATCTGGTTCGGCTACATGCTCCTCTGGTTCCTGTGCGATCCGATGTTCCCGCAGCTGTTTCAGCGATTCTACGCCGCCGACACGCCCCGCGGTCTATCGACCACCATGTCGCTGTACCCACTGCTCACCGGCTTTCTGTTCCTCCTTCCGGTGACGATCGGGGTCCTCGGTCGCCTGTCGTTCCCGACGCTTCCCACGGGCGTCGCGGCCGATCAGATCCTTCCGCTGATACTCGCGGAGCACGCACCGCCGGCCGTCGAGGCGCTCGTGCTGACCGCCGCCCTCGCGGCCTTGATGTCGACCCTCGACTCTCAGCTGTTGACGCTGTCGTCCATGTTTGCGCGAGACGTCTGCGAACCGATCAGAGATCGGTTCGTGAGACGAAGAGGGATGATCGGTCGCCCCTCTTCGTCCGGTGGGGCAGCGAGCTCGGTATCCACTCCATCGCGCCGCGAGCGCCAGCCGGGGAGGAAAGGTACCGGCAGGGGACCGATCAGGGATCGGTGCGCGGAAATGCCGCCGTGGGTCGGGAAGGCGTTCGTCGTCGGACTGGCGTTGATCGGTCTCGGAATCGCCTATCGTCCGCCGACGACGTTCCGTGTCCTCGCGACGCAGACCTTCACCGGACTCGCAGTGCTTTTCCCGACCGTCGTCGGGGCGATCTACTGGCGACGGATGCGCGCCGCCGCCGCGATCGCGTCCATCGCCGTGGGAGAAGGCCTCGTCGTCGCCTACTACCTCGAGCTGCTCCCGACGTTCGGGACGTTGCCTGTCATCCCGATCGTCGTTGCCACGACGGCCGTCCTCATTGTCGGAAGCTGGATGTACCGCGGTAAGCCCCGTGAGCGATCGATCGGGGAGCCGCGGGCCCTGAGTCGCCGGGCGCTCCTCGGTTGGTTCGGCGCGCTCTCAGCGCTCTTCTTCGTCGGAAACGATGTCTGGAACTGGGGTGACGGGCGAACCTGGCTCCTTGGCTTCCCGTGGTGGGTCTGGAGGTTCGCAGGGCTCTGCCTTCTTACTTCGGGCCTGTTCTGGCTTCTCGGTCGAGCGCTGGACCGGCGCCCACGCGGTTGACGGAGCCCGTCGATTCCGCTAGACTGCGAGCATCTTGCGTGGAGGTGGTCGCGATGCGTACATTCCAACCCGCCGATCCAAGACCCATGAGTTCCTTCCTCCACGCGCATCATCACGCCCGCCACGGGGCTCACTGCTAGTTCGCACGACGGGCTGACTGCCCATCCCCTCTAGCCGTTCCAGACGAAGAGCGGACTTGGTATTCACATCACAAGGAGATCCATTGTGCGAACGGGCTCGATTCCCTACCCCTTGCGCCCGGACTTCCGCCCCCACGGTCCCGCCGGGACCGTGAACGACATGCAACAAGAACCGAAGGTGCCGTTGAGAACCAGGGTAGGAAGACCGGAAGTGACAAGGAGTACCCCATGAATAGGAGAAGCATGTTGTGTTGGATGGCCGTGCTTGGCTTGACGTTCGGCTGCGCTGCAGGAGACGCGGTGCGATACGTGGACGGAATCGACGCAGCGTTTCCGCCGTTCTCGTTCATCGACGAGACCGGCACGCCGACCGGATTCGATGTCGAGGTGATCCGGTGGATCGCCGCCGAGATGGGCTTCGAGGTCGAGATCGTCCCGATCGATTGGGACGCGATCGTCCCGACGCTGATCACCGGGAACATCGACCTGATCGCATCGGGAATGACAATCACCGCGGCTCGACAGGAGCGGGTGGCGTTCACCGACCCGTACTGGTCGATCGATCTGGCCGTCGTCGTCCGTCAGACCGAGATCGAGGGGGAACCCGTCCCCGAGCTGACGCTGTTCGGCGCGGTACAGCCGGGCCGGAAGATCGGGGTCCAACGCGGCACGACGTCCCAAGATTGGCTCGAGGCGAACGTGATCGGCGCTGGAATCGATATCGAGCTCGTGCTCTACGAGAACTTCCTGCTGGCGCTGGAGGACCTGCTGATCGGGCGGATTGACTCCGCGGTGATGGACGGGCCGACCGCCCGTACAGGGATCGAAGACCGGCCGCTGACGATCGTCGGGACGATCTGCACCGGGGAGATCTACGGCTACGCCGTGCGGAAGGACGACGCCGAGCTCCTCGCGCTGCTGAATGAGGGGCTCCGGCGGATCCAAGCCACCGACACGTGGGACGAACTGGTCACCCGGTGGTTGGTCGAGGGCTAGATGGGTTGCTCGCGGGGTGGGGCGGACCCACCCCGCGTCCGCCGTCCTCCTCATCGATCAGAAGATGATCTGGAATGCCGTCCCGGGCCTCCTGGACGGGGCCGGAGTGACTCTGGGGCTCGTCGTCGGCTCCGTCGGCGTCGGGATGCTGCTCGGCGCCCCGATCGGCGTCGGCCACGTCTACGGGTCGCGAGCGGTTCGCACCGGGCTGTGGCTGTTCGACCGCGTCTTCCGCGGCTTCCCGGCGATCGTGTTGCTGTTCCTCGCGTTCTTCGGCGCCGGTCAACTGCTGAGCGTGCGCATCTCGCCCTTCCTCGCCGTGATTCTCGCCCTGGGACTGCGCAGCGCGGCCTACCAAGGGCAAATCTTCCGCGGCGCGCTCGAGATGGTCGAGCGCGGTCAGCTCGAGGCGGCCCGGGCCCTCGGCCTGTCCCTGCCGGGCACCGTTCGGTGCGTCTTGCTCCCCCAGGCGGCCCGGTTCGCTCTGCCCGCGCTGTCCAACGAGTACTCGGTCGTCCTCAAGGACACCGCGCTCGCGTTCACCGTCGGTGTGGTCGACCTGATGAGTCGAGCGAAGTTCCTGGCCATGCGGAGCCGCGAGGTCCTCGTCGCCTACCTCCTCGTCGCCGGCGTCTACTTCGTCCTGACCTACGCGGGGATCGCCCTGTTTCGGATTGTCGAACGGGCGATTGCAGTGCCCGGTCTCGGCTCACGCCGGGTGAGGAGGAGCCGATGATCGGGGCGGATCTTCTCGAAGCTGTCCAGAAGCTCTACGACGGCCTGCTCGTGACCCTCCGTCTGATCGCCGTCTCGGCACCGGCGGGCCTGGCGTTGGGGGTGCTCGTCGGGCTGACCGAGACCTACGGCGGACGGCTGCTGCGAGGGCTTGCCATCGGGTACCAGATCACCTTCCGCGGGGTGCCCCTCGTCGTGCAGCTGTTCATCCTGTACTACGGGTTGCCGCGGCTCGGGATCACGATGAGCCCGTTTGCCGCAGCGATCGTTGGATTCACGCTCTGCAGCGGCGCGTACCACGCCGAGTACGTGCGAAGCGCCGTCCTCTCGGTCCCGGACGGACAGACCGAGGCCGGACGAGCGGTAGGGATGACCCTCGGGCAGGCCGTGCGCCACATCGTCCTGCCGCAGGTGCTTCGCAGAGCCCTGCCCGGCTGCGGCAACGAAATCGTGTACCTGATCAAGTACTCGTCGCTCGCCTACCTGGTGACCCTGGTCGATCTCACCGGGCAGGGACGGCTGCTTGCGTACGCCTCGTTTCGGTTCCTCGAGACGTTCTTCGTCGTCGGCCTGATCTACCTCACGCTCGTCGCACTCGCCAGCTCGCTGCTCCGCGCCGTCGAGCGACGACTACGCATTCCGACGTAGCGCCGCTGGCCCGCAGACTCTAGATCGGCGGCTCGATCGTGAGATCAGCGTTGACGTTCGTCAGGTCCATCCGCCAGGTGATGCTTCCTCGATTCCCGTCTTCGTCGATCCCGGTCGCCGAGAAGTCGTACTTGACCGGGTACCCCGCCTCGGCGATCCAAACGTCACCGGAGGCATGCTCGAGCGTGCCGGGCCAGTAGCTTCCCCACTGCTCGTAGGTGGAGGTGTAATGGTGGGCTGAGACGCCGTTGACCGTCTCCTTTCCCACGTAGTCCGCGGTCGGTCCGAGCTCGCCGAACACGCCTCCCCAGGCGGTGGATGGGGCATAGATGAGGACCGCGTCGCTCATCGCCTCGGCGACCATGATCGGAACCTCCTCCCACGCGCCGTCGTCGAGCATCCAGGCCTTGTCCCCGATCCGGATGACTTCGAACTGCTCGTCCTCCTCGAGGTTGTGCCAGATCAGATGCTTTCGATCCGGACCGGCGACGATCCCGGTCAGCTCGATCGATCCGGCCTCGACCTCGCCGGCCTCTTCTCCGACGAAGGCGAACAGTGTCGAGTATCGGTAGCTGTCCAGCTCGTCAAGGGCCGTCGCCGCCCGCGAGAACGCGCCCTCCGGTGGGAGCTCCGCCTCGGGGCTCGTCTCCGGCTCGCGCGTCGACTCCGGCTCGGTCGCAGGTTCGGCCGCGTCGTCGACCGGTTCCGTCGGCTCGCCCGCCGGGGTGCCCTCTTCCGCCGAAGGTGTCTCCTCCGCTGGGGCCGTCTCTTCCGTCTGCGAGGTCGTCTGAGTCTCCGCCGGGGTTTCGCGCTCGTTCGACGAGCACGCCGCCAGACAGAACACCAGCAGTCCCATCACCAGGAACAGCATCCATATCCGCATCTTCATCTCCCTACCTCCTTCTCCACCGTCTCGACCTGGCCCGCAGGCCAACCACTGTACCGAGGATCCGGGGTGGGTGGCAAACGGCGCACGCGCCGCGTCCACGTAAGGGGTTGACACCCCGAGATGGCCGGTCTAGAATGTGCCCATGATGTCGGACGTGAAGGCGCGACCCATGAGCACACAGACGGTCGTTGGGATTCAGCTTCACGTTCGTATGACGAGCGTCGGC
>Ga0180434_10003779_pt1 | contig 19020 bp, 23 predicted proteins | sample SS_ome_7_FD_132453 | JGI IMG/M metagenome (GOLD analysis project Ga0180434, IMG submission 132453) | Hypersaline lake sediment archaeal communities from the Salton Sea, California, USA - SS_1_D_2 metaG | ecosystem: Environmental > Aquatic > Non-marine Saline and Alkaline > Hypersaline >...
CAGGCATGAACGATTGCGGGTCCTTCTCAGGAAGGACGAAGCAATCTCATCTCCGTGCCAGAGGATTGCCGCGTCGCCCGGGCCGGCCTCGATCCGGCACGCTCATCGCGGACAGGCAGACCCGCTCCCCAGGAATCCACGGGTTCAGGGACTCCTGGTTGACAGGTCCCAGGAGGTCATGCTATCATTGGTTTGAAACGGTATACGGCAACCGCATGCCGTATACCGGGCGACCCACGGTTCCTGGCGCGGGGAAAGGATGAGAGCATGCCAGCAGCACCGGCTCCCGGGATAACGGTACTCCATTGCATCAATGCCCTGACGGATGTGGCGGCGTTTGCCCTGCACAGCACAGAGAATGCCCGGATACACGCTGTCAAGCTGCCCTGCTCCGGCATGACCAGGGACATCTTCTTGCTGAAGGCTTTTGAGGTGGGTGCGGACGCAGTTGTCCTCTTCACCTGCCCGGAGGGCGCCTGCCGTCACCTGGACGGTAACATCAGAGCGTGGAAACGGGTGGAGCGCGTCAGGGGTATCCTGGATGAAATAGGTCTCAGTAGCAGGCGGCTGTCTGCTTTCAGCATCGCACCCGGAGACCAGGAGGCGGTCTCCCTCGCTCTCCGGAAGGTCGTGTCCGAACTGGCTGTACTCGGGCCAAATCCGGCCGCACGAGCCTGCCCTGAGATAACCTCCGGCCTCACCAGCGCTACAACATCGTAGTCAGGGGAGTACGCGCATGATAGTCGGCACACAGAAGCCTATCGCAGAGATAAAGGCGATGGTGAAGCCCTACCGGAGGCTCCTCGTCCTGGGCTGTGGCACCTGCGTCAAGACCTGTTTCGCCGGCGGTGAGGACGAGGTGCTGGCCCTGTCGTCGGCACTCCGCCTGGCGTTCAGGGTTGATGGCGAAGAGATCGACGTCAAGGGGCAGACGGTGGAGCGCCAGTGCGAGGACGAGTTCATCCAGGAGGCCGCCGGTGGTGTCGCGCACTGTGATGCCGTGCTCTCCCTTGCCTGCGGTGCGGGAGTACAGGCTGTCGCCAGGCGCTACCCGAATACCCCGGTGTTACCCGGAGTCAACACCACCTTCATCGGGGTCCGAGAAGGGCAGGGCCTGTTTACCGAGGAGTGTATCGGCTGTGGCAACTGCGTGCTGGCCGAATTCGGCGGGGTCTGCCCGATTACCCGCTGTGCCAAGAGACTGCTCAACGGGCCGTGCGGTGGTTCGCGCAACGGCAAGTGCGAGGTCAACCCCGATACTGACTGCGCCTGGCAGCTGATAATCGACCGGCTGAAGCTGCTGGGACAGTTGGACGCCCTGAGGACCTACCGCTCCCCCAGGGACTGGCGCCCGGGTATCGCCGGCGGCCCCAGGCGGCTGGTGAGGGAGGACCACATCATATGAGTGGACGAAAGATTGCGGAGCCGCTGAGCCGCCTGCACCAGACCCTGGCCGGGGGGGATTTCGCTGTGACCGCCGAATGCGGGCCGCCCCGCGGCGCCAACCAGGAGGTGGTCCTCAGGAAGGCCGGGACGCTGCAGGGCTATGTCGACGCGGTAAATGTTACCGACAATCAGACCGCGATCGTACGAATGTCCAGCATAGCTGCATGTACCCATCTCCTGCATACGGGGCTGGAGCCGGTCATGCAGATGGTCACGCGGGACCGCAACCGTATCGCCCTGCAATCGGACATCATGGGGGCCTATTCGCTCGGCATCAAAAACATTCTGTGCCTGTCAGGGGACCACCAGTCTTTCGGTAGCCAGCCGGATTCCATGAACGTATTTGACATCGACTCCATGCACCTTCTGAGAGCGGTCCGGACGATGCGCGATGAAGGCCTTGACATGAGCGGGTTCGAGCTTGATGGCTCACCCTGTATGTTCATCGGCGCAGCCGCCAATCCCTTCGCCGACCCGTTTGAATACCGGGTCATCCGGCTGGCCAAGAAGATCGAAGCCGGCGCGGACTTCGTCCAGACGCAGTGTGTCTACAACCTGCCCCGCTTCCGGGAGTGGGTGAGACTTGCCCGCGAGCAGGGCCTGACCGAGCAGGTCTACATCCTGGCGGGTGTTACTCCCCTCAAGTCCGCCCGTATGGCCCGGTACATGTCCACCAGGGTGGCGGGCATGGACATACCTGAAGAGGTGCTGGGCCGTATGGCCGGAGCTCCCGGTCAACAGGCTGCCGCCGAGGGTATCCAGATTTGCCTGCAGACAATCGAGGAGCTGCGGGAGATGGAGGGCGTGCACGGTGTCCACATAATGGCCATTGAGAGCGAGGAGACGGTGGGCGAGATCGTCGCGGCGGCAGGTCTCCTGCCGCGGCCGGTACCGGTCCTGCCGGGACGCTGATATGCCCAGAAAGTACCGTATCCCCACCATCATGGCCCCGCCGAGGTTCCCCCCGGTAGGCAAATACGCCGTGGTTGAGTCCCGCGAGGACTGCGCCGGGAGCTGCCGCAACTGCGTCAAGAAGAACTGCGTGTACAACACATTCGGCGAGGACTACCGTCACTGGGAGATGATTACGGAACCCGAGTACCTGTATTCCTGCCTGGGTTGCTTCCGCTGCGTCCAGGAGTGCACCCGGGGCATATTCTCTCGCGTGGTCAACCCTGATTACCGGACCCTCGGAGATGGCTACTGGCGGCCGGAGATCATCCACAAGACCTGGTACCAGGCCCATACCGGCCGCATTCCAGTGTCCGGGGCGGGGTATCGCGGCCCGTTCGTCGGCGAGGGCTTTGATTCTATGTGGACGGATATGTCCGAGATAGTGCGCCCGACCCGGGACGGCATCCATGGTCGCGAGTACATAAACACCACGGTGGAGCTTTCGCGACGGCTCACCCGGCTGGAGTTCGGCCAGGACCTGTCCCTGCTGTCAGACCCACCTCCCATTCTGGAGGTGCCGTTGCCGCTCCTGCTGGAGCGCCCCAGCTTCGGGGTCCTTGGCGAAAACGTCCTCCTGGCCATGGCCGGGGCGGCCCGGTCCCTGGGTACGATGATGCTGGTTCAGCCTGAGGACTGTACCGGCCCTCTGGCCCGCTACGTTGATGATTTCATACCGTGCCTGACCAGGGACAACCTCCACGAGTATACAGAGGTGGTGCGAAACACCAGGATGGTAGAGCTTGCCGACCAACCGGGCGTGGAGGAAGGTATCGCCGGTCTGCGTACACTCCGGCACGACCTCTGTGTTTCCGTGAGCATCCCGCTCAACAAAAGGGCAGCATCACGGGCCCTGGAGCTTGCCCGGAGTGACGTGGATACGCTCCGGTTCTGCGCCGACAGCCACGGCAATGAGCTGGATACCCCGGAGCCCCGGTTCTTGAAGGAGATGATCAGAGAGGTCCACCTCGGCCTGGTCCGTGCCGGGCTGAGGCAGAAGCTCAACCTGGTGTTCTCGGGGGGTATCGCCATGGCGGAGCACATGGCCAAGGCCATGCTCTGCGGTGCGGACGCCGTGACCATCGACCTGCCCCTCCTGGTCGCCCTGGAGTGCCGGTTGTGTGACCGGTGCATTGAAGGCCTGCCGTGTCCGGTCAGGCTGGAGGAGATAGACCCTGAATGGGGCTGCCAGCGCATTCTGAATCTGGTCGGCGCCTGGCGTAACCAGCTGATAGAGGTCATGGGAGCCATGGGCATCCGCGAGGCAAGGAGACTCCGGGGAGAGGTCGGGCGTTCCCTCTGGTTCGAGGACCTGGAGAGGGAGAGCTTCGGGCCTCTGTTTGGGGAGAGAAAAGTGAAGGAGCCGGCTAGCCGATGACAATGCAGATAACCGTACCGCTCCTGCCGGAGGGCCTGACCACTCCTTCCCGGTTCCGAAACCAGATCGGGAAATACCGCATTACCCGTAGCTCGCGCTGCGTTTCCTGCGGGCAGTGTGCCGAGCTCTGCCCCTACGGCGTTCACTCGAGACACGAGGGCTACTCCCGTCCCCTGCGACCCAGAGAGGACAGGTGCATCGGCCCTGACTGCCGGGAAAACGAGTTCTACTGTGTCGACCAGTGTCCGGAGCAGGCATTGAGCCTGGGAATCAACCCCATCCTTGAGACGCTCGGGGACTATCGCTGGACCGCGGAGATGCTCATCGGCCACTGGTACATGGCTGAAACCGGTCAGCTCCCCTACGTTGACATCGAGTACAGTCTCGGAAGCTCCGGGGGCGGCTTTGACAAGCTCCGTTTCCGCATCCCGGATCCTGCGGACTACCGTGAGATACCCGACCACGCCATCGATACCGGCATTCGGCTCAACCGGCACCGTGACGCCAGAGCGGACGTCAATATCTCCCTGCCCTGCTACGGTGGCGGCATGTCCTTCGGCTCCACTGCCCTGCCCGTTATGGTCGGCAGGGCAAGGGCCGCCCGGCACCTGAACACACTTACCTGTACCGGTGAGGGAGGATACCCCGATGAGCTCATACCCTACGCCGCGCACGTCATCACCCAGGTAGCCACCGGCCTCTTCGGCGTCAAGGAAGAGACGATACAGCGCGCCCGCGTGGTGGAGTTCAAGTATGCCCAGGGGGCCAAGCCCGGCCTGGGGGGTCATCTGCTGGGTGACAAGGTGACGCCGGAGGTGGCCGCCCTGCGGGAGACGGTTGTGGGCAACGCCCTCTTCTCTCCCTTCCCGTTCCACAGCGTGTACTCGGTGGAGGACCACAAGAAACACGTGGACTGGATCAAGCAGGTCAACCCTCGGGCACTGGTGGCCGTCAAGGTCTCCACTCCCACCGATGCAGATATGGTGGCGGTGGGCAGCTACTACGCCGGGGCGCACATCATACATTTCGACGGTAGCTACGGTGGTACCGGCGCCGCACCGGATATCGCCAAGAAGAACATCGCCATGCCCATCGAGTACGCCATCCCAAGGGTACACCGGTTCTTGAAGGAAGAAGGGGTCCGGGAGGAAGTCTGCCTCATTGCCAGCGGCGGCATCCGCAACGCCATGGACGTGGCCAAGGCGATTGCCCTCGGAGCTGATGGCTGCGTCATCGGTACCGCCGAGCTGGTGGCCCTGGAATGCGTCCGCTGCGGCAACTGCGAAAGCGGTCGCGGCTGTCCACGGGGCATCGCTTCCACCGATCCTGAACTGGGCCACATCATAACCGAGGAGTGGGCCGAGAACCGGATAGTGAATATGTACCTGGCCTGGCGCAAGCAGTGGTGCGAGTTGCTCCGGCAGTACGGCCTGACGAGCCTGAACCAGCTTGTCGGCCGCAGCGACCTGCTCGTTCACCTGGACTACCTGGACGAAGACGAAAGAGTGAGATACAATCCTGCACCCGTGAACCGCGCCGTGATATGAGGCACCATGAGACCCGGTAGAGATGATATTGAAAGGCTGATCACCTCCAGGGCGCGACTGCCCCATGCAGATGCCCCGGTCAGAAAGGCATCCGAGGAGGGTGGGTGTGGCGTAACCGGGTTCATTTCCTCCGTCCCGGTGAAGGGTCGTCATATTTTCACGCCCTCGGTACAGATGCACAACCGTGGTAACGGTAAGGGTGGAGGCATAGCCGCCGTCGGGCTGTGCCCGGAGGACCTTGGGGTAAGGCAGGAAGTGCTTGACACGCACTACCTGCTCCAGATTGCGCTACTTGACCCGGCGTGCCGCCCCGAGCTGGAGCGCTTCGGCATCGAACCGTCCCTCGAGGTAAGCGTAGCCGGAAGGATACCAACCCTCGAAGACCACCGCGAGGTAGACGGGCTGGAAGTCAGACCCCCCGATGTCTGGCGCTACTTCATCAGGGCGAAGGCGGGCGCCCTGGACCGGTTCATAGAGGAGAACGGCCTCCAGAACGTCACACCGAGAGAAGCGGAGGACGAGCTTATATACCAGAACTCATACCGCATCAACCACCGCTTCTACGCCTCACTGGGCAGCAAGCAAGCCTTCGTCCTCTCCCACGGGCGCGATATCATGGTACTGAAGATCGTGGGCTACGCCGAGCAGGTCGCCCAATACTACCTCCTGGAGAATGTCCGGGCACACGGCTGGATAGCCCACCAGCGGTATCCGACCAAGGGCCGGGTCTGGCACCCTGGCGGGGCGCACCCCTTCATCGGCCTCAACGAGGCCCTGGTCCACAACGGTGACTTTGCCAACTACCACTCCGTCTGCGAGTACCTCGGCCAGCACAACATCTTCCCCCAGTTTCTTACCGACACGGAGGTGTCCGTCCTTCTTTTCGACCTGTGGAGCCGTGTCTACCGGTATCCCCTGGAATACCTCATCGAGGCCTTGGCGCCGACTGGTGAGCATGACTTCGACCTGCTCCCACCCGAGAAGCAGCGCATCTACCGGTACCTCCAGGCGTCCCACGTCCATAGCTCCCCGGACGGCCCCTGGTTCTTCATCATTGCGCGTAATGACCCGCAGCAGGACTGCCTCCAGCTCATCGGTGTAACCGACACCTCCATGCTTCGGCCGCAGGTGTTCGCCCTGCAGGAAGGAAAGGTCCAGATAGGACTGGTCTGTTCGGAGAAGCAGGCCATCGATGCCACTCTTCGGAGCCTGGCCGCCGAGGACAGCCGGTTCTGTCCGGTCGCAGACAGGTACTGGAACGCCCGCGGCGGCAGCGCCACCGACGGCGGTGCTTTTGTCTTCACCGTGCGCAAGACCGATAGAGAAACAAGCCGCCGGGAGTTGCTCTGCACCAATAAGTTCGGCGGGACGGTGAGTACTCCCACGGGGCAGCGCCACCTGCAGTCGCCCGTTGCCAGGCCGGGACCCCCGCAGGCGGAAACCATCTCCCGGGTGGTGAGGCGGTCCCTCTCGGCAGGCGCCGTCTCCGAGCTCAAAGAACACGCCCGCCAGGAGCTCGCTGCCTGGAGCTTCGGCGAGCTGGTGCACTTCTGCCAAGAGCTGGTGAACGGGGCCCGGACCGATCCCGCCCGGGCGGCGGCAATCGAAGTCCTGACCTACCTGCACGACGGTAGATTCTCAACCGGCCACAAGAAGCGCAGCTCCGTCATACATATCGTCAGTGAGCACCTGGAGCGCGTATTCGGGTGCTTGCCCACTCTGGGCGAGAGATCAGACAGCAGGTACCGCCGCATAGACCTTGAAACGCGGGACACACTGCGGGCGCCGGGGGAGAACGAGACAGTCCTGGTCCTGAACGCGGCGGGCTTCCCGCCAGAAGGAGACGGATGTGACGCGCGTCTGCTCTGTGACGCCCACCGGCTGGGATGGAGGCGGTTCATCTGCTACGGCTATACCGGCCAGCGGTTTTGCGGATGCGGCTTGTCGCCCGATTCGCAGGGGACCAGGATAGACGTCTACGGTAGCTCGGGGGACTATCTGGCCTCGGGTATCGATGGCCTGGAGATCGTCGTCCACGGGGATGCCCAGGACCAGGCAGGGCAGATAATGAAGCGGGGCAGACTCGTGGTCCACGGAGACGTAGGCCAGACATTCATGTATGGCGCCAAGGGGGGTGAGGTCTACGTGCTCGGCAACGCCGCTGGCAGGCCCCTGATAAACGCGGTCGGCAGGCCCCGTGTGGTCATAAACGGTACCTGCCTGGACTACCTGGCCGAGTCCTTCATGGCTGGTGACCCCCTCAACGGCGGTGGCTTCGTCATTATGAATGGGGTGGAGTTCGACCAGGAAGGGAACGTGGTTGACCAGGCCACTCCGTATCCCGGCTCCAACCTGTTCTCTCTGGCCTCGGGAGGCGCTATATACCTGCGTGACCCGCACCGCAGCGTGGCCCCGGAGCAGCTGAACGGGGGCGAGTTCGTGAGTCTGGAGCCGGCTGACTGGGACCTGGTTCTCCCCTACCTCCGCGAAAACGAGAGGCTCTTCGGCATATCCGTGGAGGACAACCTGCTCACGGTAGGTGGCCAGAGGAAAGGATATCAGGAGGTCTATCGCAAGGTACAGGCAGTCGCGCTCGACGTGCTCCGGCGGATAGAGCTGGATGCCGAGGAAGACTGACGCCTATCCCGCTGGTTTTCCAGGGAGCGCTACCCTGTAAAGAGAGGGTAGAGGAGACGCACCATGCCCAGGGTCTGCATCATAGCCGACGGTCGGCAGGGAATGGCAGAGCTCATGGCAGCCCTTGCCCGCGAGCATCTGGAATGCACGCTGTCGCCGTCCGTGGAAGCACTCGCGGGTCCGGCGCCAGACTTGGTGGTTCTGGACGCAGACAGCCGCGCCGGAGCGCGGGCACTCTCCCGGATTCAGGTCCGCGGCCTGCATGTCCCAACCATGGTAGTGGGACGGCTGGACTTACTCTCCAGCCTGGATGGTCAGCTCCGCGGTGATGACTTCCTGGTCAGACCGTTTGACACTCGTGAGCTTGTACTGAGGATGAAGCGCCTCACCCGCGGCAGGGAGGCATCCCACGAGACAGAGACCATTACCCACGGTGCCCTGGTGATCGACACTGCGCGCTACGAGGTCAGGGTCGCTGGTCGGCCGGTGGTGCTTACCTTCAAGGAGTACGAGCTACTGAGGTTTCTGGCAAGCAATCCGGGCCGGGTCTTCACCCGGGACGTCCTTCTGGACCGCGTGTGGGGGGATGACTATTTCGGTGGTGACAGGACCGTGGACGTTCACGTGAGAAGACTCCGGGCCAAGATAGAGGCCTTCGGGCAACGCTTCATTGAGACGGTAAGGAGCGTGGGCTACCGGTTCACGCCCGCCTCGGATGGCGGGGGGCCAGCAGTAGTAGGGGAGGCCGGTGGTCACCGCGCAGTCTGCACCCGGAACACCTCACCCCAGCCCGCGGGTATCTCCCGGGATGGTACCGGCACGCTCACCGGAACAGCAAGAGGCACCCGCTAGCCACGGTCGTCTCCTGCCACAGGAGGCCCCTGCTCACGGCGTTTCCAGCCTGCTTTCAGGCCCGGCCGGGGTTCCGTCCTCACGGCTCCCTTCGGCCCTCTTCATACTGAGTGGGTTCGGCCGCACCGAACCTCCGCGGTTCCCATCCGTGATACCTACTCTGTGTTCCCGCTGCGCCCCACGTGATTTGCCGCCCGGCTGGCTTGACAGACAAGGGGCACGGGGTGTATTCTAATTATGGACATAGGTGCACAATCTAGCGGTTGAGCACTGGTGCCCACAAACCTGAGTATAGAGAATTATGGGAAGAAGGCATTTGTGGCGGAGAGTCAGCTTCATACCTCCGGAGACCTACTTCAAGCCTGCGGGAACACCCATGGCCATTCTCGGTGAGGTAAACCTTTTGGTCGAAGAAGCCGAGGCAATCCGGCTCAAGGACCTGGAGGGGCTTGAGCAAGAGGAGTGCGCCCGCAAGATGAACGTCTCGCGGACCACCTTCTCGCGCATACTGGACTCGGCCCGCAACAAGATAGCCGATGCACTGGTCAATGGGAAGGCAATACGGATCGAAGGCGGAAATTTCGAGATGGCGGTACGCCGCTTCAGGTGCGTCAGCGGGCATGAGTGGGAGGTACCATTCGAGACAATGATATCCGCGCCACCGGCCATGTGTCCCGAATGTGACTCGCCCAGTATCATGCCCGTTCTGCCCGTCGGGATGGGCTGGGGCCGAGGCGGCTGGCGGAAGGGTCGCCGTCGCGGGCGCGGCTGGTAGGAAAGCGCGTGAGAGTCCCGCCTGCTGTTGCTGCAAATAATCGCCAGTAACTGGCGTAGAGGAGGTGAGCAGAATGCCATTCGGAGATGGAACTGGACCCAGAGGTATGGGACCGATGACCGGCAGACGAGCTGGCTACTGCGCCGGCTTCGGCCGACCCGGTTTTTCCAACCCGGCGCCGACGATGGGCTGGTTTGGCCGTGGCTGGAGTGGCTGGGGTCGCGGCTGGGGTCGTGGCAGAGGCCGGGGGTTCGGCTGGCGCTGGCAGACACCCTACTACCGCCCGTGGTGGTAGCAGCAGAGAATCAGCTTTCAAGGAGGTGATAGGGATGTGGCCCCGGTACGGACACTGGCGCCCCTGGGGATGGGGCTGGGGCTGGCATAGGCACGGCTGGATGGCGCCCTATGGTTGGCCCTGGCCATACATGCCCCGCGAGGATGAGATAGCGATGCTGGAAGACCAGGCACGCGCACTTGAACGCGAGCTGGAGAGCATCAGGAAGAGGCTCGAGGAGCTGAAGAAGCAGGAGGTGGAGAATGCCTAACGGATTTGGTAGAGGAAGAGGTTTCGGACGAGGTGGAGGATGGGGTTTCGGTTTCCGCGGTTCGTCTCCGCCCTGGCCTTATGTGGGTATCGGTAGAGGAGGATTGCCGCGGTGCGGCTACTTCCTCAGCGGGCCGGGCGGCCCTGTGGCCCCACCTTACCAGCCTGATTTCTACGGGAAACCGGCTGCTCCCGGATACACTCCGTTCACGCCTCAGATGACCAGAGAGGATGAGCTCAACTATCTACGCGATCAGGCGCAGGCAATGAAGGAGCAGCTGGACCAGATTGACTCCAGGATGCGGGAACTCGAAGCCGAGGAGTAGCGCTCACTCGGCACCTGCAGGGATAGGAGGTGTATCATGCCGGGATTTGATGGTACCGGTCCCATGGGAATGGGGCCGATGACAGGTGGAGGTAGAGGCTTCTGTGCAGTCCCGTTCCGTCCACCGTGGCCAGCATACTCCGGGGTGCGGCTCCCCGTGCCCTACCCCTATGCTGCGCCGCCGGGTATTCCTTATGCCGGGCCTGGCCCGTTTACCCCGGGGATGGACCGGGGACAGGAGCTTGATTACCTCAGAGAGCTGGCCGATTCCCTGAGGGAAGACCTCAAAGACATAGAGGCAAGGATACGGGAAGTTGAAAGCAGAGAGGAGTAGAGACAGGACATGAAAGTAGCGATTTCGGCCGCTGGCCCCAGCCTGGACGCCGAGGTAGACCCACGTTTCGGGCGCTGCCAGTATTTCATTATTGTTGACCCGGACACGATGGAGTTTGAGGCGGTGGACAATTCCAGCGCCATGGCCGCGGGTGGGGCGGGCGTCTCAGCAGGCCAGTCAATTGCTGACCGGGGCGTGCAGGCTATCCTGACCGGGAACTGCGGCCCCAACGCCTACCAGGTGCTGTCATCCGCCGGGATTGAGGTGATAACCGGCGTCTCCGGCAAGGTCAAGGATGCAGCCCAGGGCTACCGCTCGGGCAGGTTCAAGGCCAGCACGCAGGCCAATGTACCTGACCACTCAGGCATGGGCGGAATGGGCGGTGGGGGAGGTGGTTTCGGCATGGGCCGAGGCAGAGGCATGGGCATGGGACGCGGGCTCGGCAGAGGTATGGGTGGTGGCATGGCGTCACCGACCGGCCCGTTACCGCCGCAAAGCCGGGAGCAGGAACTCGAGGCACTCAAAGACCAATCACAGGCAATGGCACAACAGATGGCCGAGATCCAGCGTCGCATCCAGGAACTGGAGAAGAAGGGAAAACAGCAGCCGTAGAGGAGGAGGTCTCATGCCTAGAGGCGATGGCACCGGCCCTCCCTGGGGGAGTGGTCCGGGCACAGGCAGAGGTGCTGGTAGAGGAGGCAGAGGCGGGGGCAGGATGAGGGGCACCAGCCCCGGAGCTGGCCCCGGCGGGGAGTGTATCTGTCCGAACTGCGGTGCAAGGGTACCTCACCAGGTAGCAGCACCGTGTTTCGAGCTGGACTGCCCCAGATGCGGGGCAAAGATGGCCAGGGGCTAGCATGATAGTATCGGTAGCCAGTGGTAAAGGTGGTACGGGTAAGACGCTGGTGGCCACCAGCCTTGTCCTCTCGCTTAGAGAGAATGGGGAAACCGTGCAGCTCCTCGATTGTGATGTCGAGGAGCCAAACGACCATGTGTTCCTGAAACCAACCATTACCGACAGCAAACCGGTCTCGATCCTGGTGCCCGGCATAGATGAAGGCAGGTGTACCCACTGCGGGAAGTGTGCTGAGATATGCGTCTACCACGCCATCGCTGTGCTGGGTGATCACGTGCTTAGCTTTCCCCAGCTTTGCCACGGGTGCGGCGCCTGCAGCTATCTCTGTCCCGAGAACGCGATCTCGGAGGAGGCCCGCCAGACCGGGGTGATAGAGCTGGGGCACTCGGATGGTCTCGGATTCGCACAGGGCAGGCTGACGGTAGGCGAGGCGATGGCACCGCCGGTCATCAGGAAAGTGAAGGAATACGCCAACAAGGAAGGTACGGTCATCGTGGATGTTCCGCCGGGCACTTCGTGCCCGGTGGTGGAAGCGATAAAGGACAGCGACTTCTGCCTGCTGGTGACCGAACCGACTCCCTTCGGCTTGAATGACCTTACTCTGGCCGTAGAGACAGTGAGAGAGCTGGCTATCCCCTGCGGGGTTGTGCTCAACCGTGCCGGGGTTGGTGACAACAAGGTCGAGGAGTACTGCCAGAGAGAGAAGGTCCCGGTCCTGCTCACCATTCCACTTGACACCGGCATTGCCCGCCTGTATGCGCGTGGGATTCCGCTGGTTGAGGGCCTGCCGGAATGGAGGGACAGGTTCCGCCAGCTTTTCACAAGAATCAAGGAGATCGTGGATGAGAGAGCTGGTTGTACTTAGCGGTAAGGGGGGCACCGGTAAGACCTCCGTGGTTGGTTCGTTCGCCGCCCTGGCCGGCGGGAAGGTGCTGGCTGACTGCGATGTGGATGCCGCTGACCTGCACCTGCTGCTCAGCCCCACGGTGAAGCAGCAAAACGAGTTCTGGAGCGGCCAGGTGGCCTGCATAGACCAGGAGAAATGCACCGGTTGCGGCCTCTGTCAGGAGGTGTGCCGCTTTGACGCCATCAAGGACCTCCGGGTTGACCCGGTCTCCTGCGAGGGGTGCGGATTCTGCTCCCATATATGCCCTGCCGGCGCCATAACCATGGAGGAGAGCATGTCCGGGTACTGGTTCATCTCCGATACACGCTACGGCCCACTGGTCCACGCCCGGCTGGGAATCGCCCAGGAGAACTCGGGTAAACTGGTGGCAGTGGTCCGGCAACAGGCCAGACAAATTGCTCAGGAGAGAGGTCTGGACCTGATCATCAGCGACGGCCCGCCGGGCATCGGCTGCCCGGTCATCTCTTCGCTTTCGGGAGCAAGCATGGCCCTGCTAGTTACCGAGCCCTCTCTCTCCGGCATACATGACCTGGAGCGCGTGCTCGGCGTCTGCCGCCACTTCGGCATTTCCGCCATGGTCTGTGTCAACAAGCACGACCTGAACGAGGAGAACACCCGGCGGATTCAGAGCCAGTGCAGTACCGAGGGGGTGGACATTGCTGGTATGATTCCCTTTGACAACGCCGTCACGGAGTCCATCGTCCGGGGGGTACCGGTGGTGGAGTATGCAGGTGGTAGCAGAGTCGCCCGCGAAATAGAGAGAATGTGGTATAGTCTCTATGGGAGAATCATGGACGGTGACAGGAGGTGAAGTGCTGTGCCAATCTATGACTTCAAGTGCCTGGATTGCGGCAGGGTATCAGAGGTACTCATCCGGGGCACCGAGCAGGTACCGTCCTGCCCGGACTGCGGTAGTGCCAGCCTGGAGCGGCTGATGCCCTCGTCCTTTGCCATGGTCAAGATCGGCAGCCAGGCCCCCGGCACTACCTGCTGTGGCCGGGCCGAGCGTTGTGAGGCGTCGCCGTGCTCAACTGGGGAGACCTGCCGGCGGCATTGAGTGGCTAACTGAAAAAAGAGTCTAGGTGGAGGTCCTCATGAGGTACGCGGTACCGGTAAGCGGCGGAGCAGTATCACTGCACTTTGGACACTGTGAGCACTTTGCTTTGATTGATGTTGACGAGCAGAACAGAGAGATACTGAAGCACGAGCTTGTCCCATCCCCGGGGCACCAGCCCGGGCTCTTGCCGGAGTGGCTGGCGGAGCAGGGCGTATCCTTTGTGATTGCCGGGGGGATGGGCTCGCGGGCACAGAACCTCTTCCAGCAGAACCGCATCGGGGTTATCATCGGTGCCATGGAAAGCGACCCTGTGAATGCGGTTCTCAATCATCTCGATGGCCGGCTGGCTGTGGGGGACAACATCTGCGACCACTAAGGGATAGGATTGGAGTCAAGAAGATGCCGTCGAAGGAACAGGTAGTCGAGAGCCTGGAGCAAGTACTGGTGCCCGGCGTCAAGCGCAGCGTGGTCGGCATGAACCTGGTGCGGCAGGTAACCACCTCTGACGGAGAGATTAGGGTTACCCTGGCTTCAACCGGTCTGGCACCGGTCGAACAGAACTGGGTCAAAGCCAGTGCGGAGGAGGCCGTCAAGAAGCTGTCTGGGGTCAACGACGTCAGGATCGAATACGCCGACGCCAAGGCCAAGGAGCTCAACGAGATTGATCGCATGATTGCCGTCATGAGTGGCAAAGGGGGAGTGGGTAAGTCCCTGGTATCCAGTCTGATTGCCATCGCCCTGAAGCGCCGGGGCTACGAAGTGGGTGTCCTTGACGCCGATATCACCGGCCCCAGCATACCCAGGATGTTCGGCCTCAGTGGTAGGCCGGGAGGCAACGAAAGCGGAATACTGCCGGTAATATCCAGGTCCGGCGTCGAGATCATGTCCATCAATCTCCTTCTTCCCAGTGAGGACGAGGCGGTGATCTGGCGAGGGCCTCTCATCGGCAACGCCATCAAGCAGTTCGGTGAAGAAGTACTCTGGGGCAAGCTCGACTACCTGATCGTCGACCTGCCCCCGGGCACCGCCGACGCGCCGCTGACACTCATGCAGTCCTTCCCCATCTGGGGGGTGGTGGTCGTCTTCACGCCCCAGGACCTGGTGGAGATGATCGTGAAGAAGGCCGTGAAAATGGCCCAGAAGATGGACAAGCGAGTCCTGGGCGTCGTGGAAAACATGAGCTACCTGTACGTACCGGAGATAGACAAGAAGATAGAGATTTTCGGCAAGAGCCGGGCGGAGGAGATGGCCGCTGCCGCCCGGGCTCCGCTACTCGGGCAACTGCCTATAGACCCGGAGTTGGCAAGACTCTGCGATGAGGGAGACATCGAGCGCTATGACGGTGCCATCGTGTCCGAGCTCGGTGAAGCCCTGACCCGCCTACCAGAGACCGCAGGCAAATGATGCCAGCCGGCGAGCTTCCGGCTGGCGCCTAAGACCTCGGAGACACGCCCCGGACAAATGGAGATTACACGCGGCCGGCCGGCCGCGCTATGAGTCTGACAACTTCCTGGGTTATCCGCGCGCCTGATAGCGCAGGCCGCGGCCCCGGCCGGTTGTTTCCAGCCGTCCGGTATTCACCAGTCTGGTCAGTCCTGCCCGCACGGCACGCGGAGTGAAGGAAAATCCCTCCTCAGCGAGATGCTTACCTACGTCTCCGATAGTACGCGCCTCACTGAAGAAGCCCTCCGCCACGCTCTGCCGGAGTGCCTCCACGCAGGTACTGGGCTTCGCCTCAGACTTCTTCGACGGGCGACCTCGCTTGTTCCTCCCCGTCTCTGACGCGGCAGTAGCAGGAGCCACGGTGACAGACCGTCCGCCCCCCAGCAGCCGGTTCACGGCCGCCCCGTACTTCTCAAGGCTATCGCTAACGAAGTCCAGCGGACCTTCAAACTCGATAACACCTTCTTTGATGTTGATCACCACTCTTGCTCTTTCCATAACTCCTCCTTTTTGATGTAAAAATCCACGGGAATAATTAGATTGTATCACTTTGCAGAAGAAAGGTAAACATATTACCGTGCCGGTTCCGTTCGGCTCTGGTTGCTATGTTTGTGGTTATGCGGTAGCGAAAACACAGTGGTTTCCGTGGCAATCCCAGTGAGCGTGTAGATTTGTACGCTGCGCTCACGATAAAACCAGTAGTAGCTGAAGCAGGCAATATTGCCATGCCGGGGTAGCTGCGGGTTGACAGGGACCTTCCTGAGGTGAAACCGTGGCCGGTTGTCTTATCTGTTATGGAGCCGGGAAATCGAAAAGCCATGAAGCCTGGTGGCGGTGGGTTGCAGGTACACAGCATCTCCACACCTTGTGCCTCATGTTGCACATGACCAGTACGGATCAGCCTTCCTGGCCGCCCCCGAAACGGCGGAAACGCTTCGGCCACCGGTGCGGCGCCCCCATATCACATCCCGGAGAAGCAGTCATCCGGGGTATGCTCCTCCAGGCAAGAGGGGAGACCGGCGCTTTGCCTGTTGCCCAGAACCGGCCCGAGGTTTATGATATGGATGCTTTGCTGCTGCGGTGACGGCAGGCATTCCTGACTCGATGCCGGCTACCCGGTACCGCTCTCCACCAGCGCCCGGCCGCGGTTCAGAGGCAGGCATTAGCTTCTGAGGTGATAGTAATGAACACGGAACTCGTCCACATCGGCTTCAACAACATCCTGGTGATGAACCGGGTCGTAGCCATTGCTTCGCCTAACTCAGCCCCTACCAAACGGATGGTCCAGGACGGCAAGAGCAAAGGTATGCTGATTGACATGACCAATGGCAGAAGGACCAAGGCCGTACTTGTCACCGACAGCGGGCACATTATCCTGGCGGCCCTTGCCCCGGAGACCATCGCCGGGCGGCTGCAGGCAACCCAGGTCAAGTTTACCCAGGCGGAAGAGGTTGGGGCTGAAGAATAGGGGCAAGACATGACCGGCGAGCCCGGAGGGCATGAACCTGCATTCATCCCGCCGCAACGCCCCCTGCTGGTAGTGCTCTCCGGTCCTTCGGGTGTGGGGAAAGACGCGGTACTGGCCCGGCTCCGTGAGTCCAGCTATCCCTTCTTCTACGTTACCACCCTGACGACACGGGCGCGCCGCCCGGGCGAGAAAGACGGAATCGACTACCGTTTTGTCTCTGTGGACGAGTTCCAGGTTATGCGAGACAACAACGCCCTGCTGGAGTCCGCCAATGTGTACGGCAACTGGTACGGCGTCCCCAGGGCACCGGTCAAGGACGCACTGGAGCGAGGTCAGGACGTGATCATAAAGATAGACGTCCAGGGTGCGGGTACGATACGGAAGATCGCCCCCCAGGCAGTGCTCATCTTCCTGACTACTCCCACGCTGGAGGAGCTCAGGGTCCGTCTGGAGCGGCGCCTTACCGAGTCGACCGGGCAACTGGCGCTCCGTCTCAAGACCGCCGAAGAGGAGATGAAGCAGGCTTCTCTCTTTGACTACCTGGTGGTCAATCACGAAGACCGGGTGGACGAAGCAGTAGGCACGATAGAGGCGATCGTCATCGCTGAAAAAAGCCGCGTGCACCCCCGGGAGATTGTCCTGCCCTAGCGGAGCCAGCAGTCCAGCAGCCTGGCGGCAGCATACCCGAGCGCTCCGCAGACCGGGAAGGTGAGTAGCCAGGCAGCTACAATGTTTCCGGCCACTCCCCACCGCACAGCCGAAAGACGGCGGGTGGCTCCTATGCCCATTACGGCTGATGAGGCGCAGTGTGTGGTGCTTACCGGTATGCCGAATGAAGATGCCACCTCAATTACCGTCCCCGCTGAGAAGTCGGCGGTGAAGCCGTGAACGGGACGCAGCTGGGTGACCCTCATCCCCAGCGTCTTGATGACCCGCCAGCCTCCCACAGCGGTCCCGGTGCTTATCGCCAGCGCTGATACAAGGATTACCCACCAGGGCACGCTGTCCCACAGCCCGCTATTGCCGGTATACACCACCAGCGCCATGGTGATAACGCCGATGGGCATCTGGCCGTCATTCTTACCGTGGCTGTAGGCAAGAAAGGCGGTAGTCAGCCACTGGAGGCGGCTGAACAGCGACCGCATACGCTCGGGCGCGGCCCGGCGGCAGAGCCACAGAATGACAGTCATAAGCACGAATCCGCCGATGAAGCCCAGGACGGGTGCGATCGCCACTGAGGAGCCGACCCGCGCCATCTTGTCCCACACCACTGCTCCGGTGCCTGAGAGCGCGATTCCGGCAGCGGCAAACCCTGCCATGAAGCTGTGGGTAATGCTCACCGGCAGCCCTATATATGTTGCCACCGATCCCCAGATGATTACCGATACCAGGCCCGCGATCACGGTGATGTTGGAGATGGCCTCCGGGACAAGAATACCCTTGCCGATTGTCCGTGCAACTTCCAGCCCGGTAGCTGCGCCGACGAGGTTTGCCGCGGCGGCGAGAATGATGGCGTTGCGGGGTGATATGGCGCGGCTTCCCACTGACGCGGCGAGCGCGTTTGCGGCGTCATTGAAGCCATTGACTACTCCGAAACCGACCGCGAGGGTGGTGATGACGACCAGGGCTACAAGGGACATGTCAGGCATGCTTGAGGGCTACCCCTTCGATGACATTGGCCACGTCCTCGCATCTGTCGGTGGCGCCCTCCATATGCTCGTAGATCTCACGCCATTTGATGACATGGGCCATGTCCGCGGAATCCCGAAACAGCTCCGCCATGGCGGCCCGGAAGACCACATCAGCGGCATTCTCCAGCCGGTTGATCTCCACGCACCTGCTGATGGCCTCGCCAAGTCTGGCCCGGTGGCGGATATCGTGCACCGCCGTCTGCACCTCGGTGGCCGCCTGTACTATGATATCGGCGAGCTCCCTGGCCCTCTTGTCGGGCCGGTCCACCCTGTACAGAAGCATGGCATCCGCAGCGGCGTCGATGAAGTCCATGATGTCATCCAGGCACTTGCCCAGCAGGGCGATGTCCTCCCGGTCGAATGGGGTGACGAAGGTTCGGTGCAGGCGGGCAATGATCTCATGTGTGATGCTATCACCCCTGTGCTCCAGCTCGCGGATCTCGGCCACTCTCTGCTCGATGCATTCCCAGGTATCAACCAGGTCTTTCAGCACCCGTGAGGCTGCAAGAATGTTGGCGGCGCTCTCTTCAAAGAGGTCAAAGAACCTTTCCTCGCGCGGTACAAAAGGAAGACGAAACACAGGCTGTCCACCCCCTCTGGGCCCGGCTGTGTGCACCACAGGCTACCCCTCTCGCGAAAGACGGGCCGATTAGAGTCTAGAAGAGGACAGCGACGATGTCAACAACACGAATTGACTCATAATAAGTGTTACCGAAAGTGGTATCGTTGCCGCAGAAAAGGTGTTACCGAAGGGAGGGAGGCAAGATGACGCGAGGCAGCATACTGGAATACGCAGAGGCGCTGAGGGG
>Ga0180434_10003784_pt1 | contig 19003 bp, 11 predicted proteins | sample SS_ome_7_FD_132453 | JGI IMG/M metagenome (GOLD analysis project Ga0180434, IMG submission 132453) | Hypersaline lake sediment archaeal communities from the Salton Sea, California, USA - SS_1_D_2 metaG | ecosystem: Environmental > Aquatic > Non-marine Saline and Alkaline > Hypersaline >...
GACTTTCAACATCTCTATCTCGTCTTGCGAACACCCAACAGCCTTGGCAATCGAAAGGGCGTACGTTGTCACCCTGGTTGAATGTTGCTTTGTATACGGGTCTCTCGCTTCAATGGTTTCCACGCAAGCAAACAGGGTGGAAAAGAGATTTTCATAAATATTTTCATAGAGGGCCAGATTTTCTATTGCAAAGGACGCCTTTTCTGTCAGAAGGTTCAAGAAGAAAAGATCCCTTTCCGTAAACCGATCCTTGCCGTCTCTGATAAGCGAGATCAGGGCACCAAAAACCCTCGAACGGATCTTGAGGGGGATAGCCATGATACTGCTGCCGCCGTTTTCGTCGCTCTCCTTTATCAGGTGCGGAATCCCGTCGTCCTCTATCTTTCTGATAGTGGGCTCGATCCATTCCTGCGCTGCTATTGGTCTGCCTTCATCCCTGACAAACGAGGTGATTATGGCAGGATCTTTTACTCCATGCACAAAGATACAGAAATGGGCTTCGTCGCAATTCGTTACCTGCCCACACAAACCAACCAGGGTAGTGAAGAGATCCTTGCTTGTACTTGCCTGATCCAACTGCTGGAGGATGAGATTCACGGTTTCAACTTCTCTGATCTTCTGTTGTAGTTCCCGATTAACCTTCAGAAGCCTCTTATTCCTCTTGGCCTCCTCCTTGAGCAGGATATTGTCAACAAAGAGCGACCGTTCCCTCATAACCCTTTCAATTGTCAGGGGAATCTGACTAACCTTGACGGGTTTGGTGAGGAAATCAACTACCCCGTTCTTCAAGGTCTTTATGGTGCTGTCTATGGTGGGATAGCCGGTCATGACAACGACCGGGATCGTATTATCGTAGAGGTGTATTCTTCTGGCCAACTCCAAGCCGTCAAGCCTGGGCATGGATAGATCTGTAAAACAGCAGTCGATCTGCTCTGCCTTGATTATCTCAAGGGCCTCAAGACCATCCGCAGCTGTGATTACCGAATAATTGCTGGTGTATTCAAGGTACTCCTTGAAGATATCCAGAATTACCTCTTCATCATCAACCACCAGTACGTTGAGACGTTCCTTCATTGACAACTCAGTAACATCCAGCCCGGATAAACGGGAATTTCTTGGCCCAGACCTGGATTAGAAATAATTGCATTTTCTGATAGCGTCCTGGCAGTTTTTCCGTAACAACTTTCATGTTGAAAGCTACTTGCCCCAGGGGGGGCCGAATCACGAATCCTGTTCTTGAAGTACTAAAGAGCATTTTTTATTCAGCCTCTCAGGCTGATCATGCCTACAAGATGTTTTTTGAAGGCCCTGAATTCGCTGTCGGTCAATACGCCGTTTTCCTTCAGGGAAGACAGGGCTTGCAATTTTTCAACATAGTTATCGGGAGGATAATCGGGATTATACAAGTAATGCAGGCTCGGCACATTCGGAGAAAACAGGTTGATATTCCCCGCCTCCGCATCTTCAAGCTTCTTCTCCTTAAGCTCCATTAACTCATGGTAGGCATCCTGCAATTTCTTCACCAGGTCTTTGTTTTCCCTCTGTAAGGTTATGCTTTCTATGGCGTTCTTGACTACAATTCTTATCTCTTCAAGGTTACAGGGCTTCCTGATATAGTCATAGGCCCCCTCCTTTATAGCCATAATAGCGGTATCCAGCGATGCATACCCGGTAATGATAACAACGATTATTTCCGGGTTGACCTTTTTGGCATACTTCAACAAATCAAAACCGCTCACCCGCGGCATAACGAGATCGACAATAAGGAGATCGTAGAGGTTTTTCTGGATGGTTTGAATGGCTGACAGGCCATCATAGCAGACGTCAACCGACCTTTCTCGGTTTTCCGAGATAAGCTCCCCGAGAACGTCTGCTACGACCCTATCATCATCCACGATAAGGATCTTTATATTCGGGTCTCTTTCTGTGTGCATTTATACAGACATAGCTCCCCGCACCCACACCTTATACCAAGCTGCAATCATGTCATTGCGAGCAGCCCTTCGGCTTTGCTCAGGATAAACTCCGCGACGTGGCAATCTATTCTATTGAGCCTCCCCTCCCCGTCCCGAAACCCAGACGGGATCGGGAGGCGCGACGTGGTTTGTATATGCTACTGTTCCGCTGATTCTGCATAGGTACTTCTCCATCACCACACTTATAGGAGCCAGGTCTGGGCCATGGATTGCTTCACATTCGTTCGCAATGGTGGCCAGAAATAGTAGCCGTTTGGGCGCAACTTGGCATGAATGCCCCGATTCGCAAATAACACCCACCTATTTTGGAAACATAACCCAAACGAAGTGCTCACCGAGCATTATGTCCTGAAAGCCCCCACTAAGACATATGAACGTGCCTTTCGGCTTGACACTCTCGGCCTCGAGTCGTTCGACCCTGAGCTCACGACCGAAGGGCTCATGGCCGAGAGGCTCAGGTTGAAGGCGCACCTTGAGCTGCTCAGCCGAAGTCTCAAAGAATTCGTCGTTGCGTTTATGAATCCAAGGACTTAGCCGGTTTGATCAAACAGAAGACCTACCATTTCGCCGAGCCTGGCGGATAGATCCAGCATCTCTGAAGGAGGGATCTCCCGTATCACCTCACCGCTGGACTCGTCTCGCACCGTCACCATAATCTCGCCGGAGGCCTCATGAACACTGAACTGTAAGTCTACATCATGAATCATGCTGAGGTTCTTCTGGATATCGGCTACCACCTCCGACATCTGAGACAGGTCCATTCCTTCCTGAGCTCCGGCATCGTTCTTGTTCGCGCCCTTCTGGGGTGCGGCATTCTGAGACGGAGACCTCGCCTGAGCCGGCGGAGCCAGGTTTCTTCCCGCTGTACTAACAGATTCGACCAACATCGCTAACACACCTCCCTATCCTAAGTAATCGGTCCTTTTCCGGAGAAACTTTAGTGGAGCCCCTCCCAAAAAGGCACCTTATCTCACGGTATCCAAAAACCGTGGAATAAACTCCCTTCTGCTCTTATAGCCCTGAGCAGCGTGTCTCATATCTTGTAACTTAAGAAGCTCCCCTTTCATGTCTTTACGGTACGCCTGGAATGCAGTCAGCAGCTCCCGGTCAACCAAATCAACTGTTTCCATGATGGTTTTTAGCCTTTTGAGATACCCGTCGATCATTGTCTTCCACTTCTCGGACAGACGCTCTAACCTCCCGGGGTTCTCGCCCACGATTCTTCTTATGGATTCGTCAATCCTTTCAATCTTATAAATGCATGCCTGACGCTGGGAGAGTAAAGCTCCTGGATATTCCTCTCTGTTAAGGGCACATGCCTCCTTGATCTGGTTCGTCATAAGCAGATACTGATTAAAGAACACCAGTTTCTTTTCCAAAAAGGAGCAGATCTCTTTTCCCAAACCTCTTTCTTGCATACATCACCTCTCAGGCACTCACTGAGCTGAGGGCTTGCGCCTGCCCTTGGCCGGCTCTCGCCTTTTCCGATTCTATTTGGTGTTCCTTTCGGCTGAAGATCTCTTCCCAGGCCCCTTTGAGTTCTGTCAGCAACCGGACAACCTCATCAATTGCCGAAATATCGTTCTTGAAATCAGCATGAATAATTGTCCTGAGCATATAGTTGTACAGGGAATCGAGGCCATTGGCTATTGAACCACCCTTTTCGAAGTTGAGGGAGTTAAGGAGTTCACCGATGATATCCTGTGCCCTGGTAAGGGCCCTGCACTTTCCCTCATAGTCCTTTTCGATTATCTTGTTTTTCCCGATTTTCAGATTATCGATGGCGCCCTCATAGCAGAGTAGTACCAACTTCTTCGGGTCTGCTGTCATTACATTCGTTTTGCGATACGACTGAACTCCGCTGCTGTACATATCTGAGCCTCCGTTAGTTAGTTGCCGTCCGGTCGCCATTTTCTATGACCACCAGCCACTATTTGTTGCATTTATTTGTCCGGTAAGCCACTCACTCTGGTTCTTTATCTTGCTGAGGGCTACCTCCATGGCCACAAACCTGTTGATCATTGCCTCCATCTTTCTATCAAGGCGGGCCTCCATTTCTTTGATCTGGCCATCAAAGTCATCAATACTGTCTTGGAGGGAATCCTGCTTAAAGGCCACATATCCTTCGTAATCATCGGTCATGTTAAACAGGGCCCTGTCGAAGAGCTCTGCCGTTCCCAGGGTGAGGGTAACCGTTCCAACAGCCCCGGTAGTTGCTCCCGTGTATTTGACGACCAGGCCATCCACGTTCGCTTCGTCATCATTGCCGGTGAGGATCTGTCCCGAACCGGTTGCCGCCTCATTGTTTATGGTGCCGGCCACATCAAGCCCGTTATCAACGGTCTGGTCTCCTCCTGTCCATAAGAGGTCATCCGTTTCCGAAACGGTAAAGCTATACTTGCTGCCATAGTTGTCATGGGCCAAGGTCAGGTGATCGCTTCCGTCATTTGATGCCGTGATCTGTATTCCATACCGGCCTTCCTGCCCTCCTGCATTGCTGGTGAGCACAGTACCGAAGATATCAACCTGGTTTTGAGTCTGCGTGTAATCAAAGGTAATGGAGACCTGGCTTTCCCCAACATATTTATCGGTTACCACGATGTGACCTGCATCATCAATGGAGGCTATGACGCCATTCCCATAGGCCGTCTCGATCGCGGAGAGGAGCCCTTGCACCGTATCCGTGGATGTATCGGTGATCGTGTATGATCCCGATACGGATCTTCCGTTTCGGGAGGTTCCGCTAAATGAGATGATATCATCGCTCACCAGGTTGCCGCCGTCGATGCTCTCCCAGGTGGCGGCAGACGTGATGGGGGCCCCACTTGCACTAACAGCAGTGCTTCCCACCAGGGTCTCGGTGTAAACGGCGTCAAGTTCCGCATTCACGGCATTGATGATGTCTGTAATTGTCATATCGCTGGTTAGCGCAACCGTGGCCGTCTTGCTCCCCTCGGTTATGGTGAGTGTCTCATCCCCTCCGAGCGTTCCTCCAACCGCCGTGTTGCTTGTCGTCGCGCTCTGGCTAGCTGCCTGGGTAATATTCACGGCGTATTCGCCTGCGTTGGTATCATTAGATTGGGATACATACTCAAGGGTGCCCACGTCAGTGGTTCCATTGGCCGAGAACAGGAGCTTTACGTCATTGAAATTTGTCTCCAGATATCCACGGAGGGTATCGGTGTCCACGCTCAGCTGGCCTTCGCTGTCCAGGTTAACCCCAACCAGCCCGGGAATGGAGAAGTCCGATGAAACACCCCATACGGACTGGACCAGGATCGAGGTCAGGTTCATCTTTACCGACGACAGGGTGCCATCCCCAAAGAGCACGCCGCCTGTTTTCTGCTCCTCGGGGTCGTATGACTGCTGTTCGCGAATGTAGGAAGCCACTTCGTTATAGGCGTCCACAAAGGCGGTCACCGTTTCAATGATTGCATCCACATCCCGATCGACGTTCAAGGTGATCGTGGTATCCGCATCCGCCTTCAGGAGATTCAGGGTCACACCGGGCAGTACATTCTCGACCGAGTTGTCGGAGCTCGTTACTTCTATGCCATCCACCAGGATGGTTGCGTCCTGTCCTGCAATGACCTCGCGCTTCCTCACAGCTCCTGCATCCTGGTTTGAGATGCCGAAATCAAGCGAGCCTTGTTCATCTGGATTGTCTAGGGCGTCGGTCAGGGTTACATTCAACGAAGACCCGGCGCTCGTCGTGTTATCCACGATCTGTATCCTGCCATCACCGGTAACCGACGCCGTCACGTCTCCAAATTGGGACTCTATTTCGTCCAAGAGATCCTGAACGGTGCTGGTCTCTTCAATACCGAATGTCACATTATTTACGTTTCCGCCACCTGTATCGGTACCTGAGAGCACAATTTCGTCGTTATTATCCCAAAAGAAATACCCATCGATATCAACTAATAGGGTGCCGGCTGTGATGACCTGGCCGTCGGTGGTCATTTCATTGGCACCGGTGACGCCCAGAACATCGCCCACCCCGCCCTTAATCAAACCCAAGGTTTGGAAGATGTTGTTTTCGTCTTCAAAGGGGTCTGTGTCTGCGATGCCGTCTATTTGAAGCCTGTAATAGGTGGTTGCTCCCACTGACTCTGAGACAACGGAGGCACTCAGGCTGGTGCCGTTTTTGGCTGCATTGATGGCATCCCTAATGTCGTAGAGGTCGTCGGTTGCCAAATCTATGCTGATGGGATCAGAAGTTCCGTCAACAGCCTCTATCTCTAATTGGGTGCTGGCCTGTGGATCGCTCAACCCGAGCAGTTCCGCGATGGTGGCGTTCACACTGGTAAACCCGTCGCTCTGGGCACCGCCGGTAATGGCGTTTTTAACCTCATAGGAGCCTGAGGCCGTCTCTGTAAAGCCGAATGCCCCAAGGATATCGGTGCCCGATGCGTTGAGCAGAGATATGCCGTCTGCTCCGGTATTATCGCTTGTAAGGAGCAGCCGATAGTTATCGGTCCCGTAATTCACGATGCTGGCAGTCACGCCTGTGGGGTTGGTCCCCGAGTTGGCATTGTTGATTTTATCCTTTACATCGGCGAGGCTGTCAGCGGCACTGACGGCAATGGCCCTCCCGTTGATGAGGATATCTCCTGCGTATGAGCTTCCCAGGGCGGTAGAAATACCGGTGAATGACTTCGACGAGAGTTTTTGCGCCGTCGCAATGTCAGATACTACAATCGAATATGAGCCTGGTGAGGCTGAGGAAGAGGTGACCACGGAAAGAAGATCGGAAGCAGCAACCGTGCTGCTGTCAGAGGTCATACTAGAGGCATAAACACTAAAATCATCGGAATCCTTGAGAGCGCCGGCGGCCGTTTTAAGTGACAGGAGTTTGGTGTTAAATGACTGCCACTCTGTAAGCTTCTCTTCATATTCACGTTTTCTGGTCTCGATTAAATCAACGGGCCGGCGCTCGATCTCCATCAGTTGGTCGATCATGGAGCGCCAGTCAAACCCGCTGGCAAGGCCGCTGATCAGGTTTGTGCTTAATCCCATAGTTACTCCCCTTACTTCAAGCCGAATACTAACCCTTAGGGTAATCGTGCCGCTTTGGCATCCATATATCTATCGGAAAAATTTTCCCAAAACTTGAGGGTTTTCGGTCTGCAAGAAGAGAGCTAGCAATATATCTGCCAGGCCATCTTTTCTTGCGCATTAAAAAACCCCGCTCCTCAAAAGGAGCGGGGTTTTCTTGGTTGGAGGTTACCTGCTTCGTGCTATGTCAGCATTAATCCGTCTACAGCGTTATAATGGGCATCCAGGGTAAAGAGAGCAAGGCCATGCTGCAGGCTGGAAGCTGCAATCCACATATCGTTTGTTGGTATGGGCTTGCCTTTTCTTTTCAAGTTCCAATGGAGCCCCACGGGCAAAGCCCGTGCTACCTCCATGTTCTTCGGCGGAATCCGCCGAAGCATACCCTCCTACGCGCAAGGCTTCGGAGGGTTATCCTCTTCGCATTCATCCACGGCCATAGGCCGTGGTCTTCTGCGAAGGCGGATAAACGTGAGCATAGAATTCAGCAGTCAACTCATCAACAGGAATCACGTTCACCCTGGGGGTGTCCAAAAATTCCTCCAATTCCTTTATGTTGAGTGCCTCTTTTTGTCCCCCCTTGAAACCGCTATGAAGCTCCCCGAGCACTACAGCATTCATTCCAATATATTCAACTCTCCTCAATACCTCAATAACATCGGGCACATTTCGCTTAAAAGCCACATAAACATTTGTGTCAATGATAATCCGTCTCACTTCCAGATCTCTTCATTAATTGTATCAAAAAACTGCGTATTCTCCTTGAACGCCTCTTCATCCTTTTCATTCCAGGTTCCTGCAAGCTCATCCAGATCTCGATACACCGTATGTCTTTTTCTAAGTCCAATTGATCCCCTTATGAGGTTTAGTATGGTTGTGTTGACACTTGTCTTTTCCTTCTGAGCCTCCTTTTTCAGGGCTTTTTCCATTTCTTCATCAATACCTCTTAAACTCAATGTCTTCATGAGCCCTCCTTGATATCATAATACGCTATCATTATAGTATCAAAATTTATGCTGGATGACTTGTGATGTCAATAGAAAAACCCCGCTCCCTCTCAGGAGCAGGGTTTTCTTTAGGCTGCTATTTAAGGCCTTGAGCCTTATGCCTCAAGCCCCTTCTATCCAAACAGCGCCAATACCTGCTGCGGGGCCAGGTTCGCCTGCGCGAGCATGGCGGTGCCGGCCTGGAGCAGGATCTGGTTCTTGGTGAATGCCGTCATCTCCGCTGCCATATCCACATCCCGGATAACCGCCTCAGCAGCCTGGAAGTTCTCAACGGAGATCGCCAGGTTCCCGGCGGCATACCCGAGGCGGTTCTGATAGGCACCGATATCGCCTCGCTTCTCCGCAACCGTAGAGATGGCATCCTCAATGTCGTCCAATATGGCTTGGGCGCCTGCTGCCGTGGCAATGTCGTCCGCAGCCAGATCCAAATCAGCGACCTTGAGGCTATCAATTTCTATACCTATTCTATCATAGGCTGCCTCGCTGTAGCCGACCTGGAACGTGGCAGTGCTGCCTGCAGCAACGGTGAGAGTCCCGGCCACGGCACCTCCAATGGCATCCATGAGGCTGTCACTTGCAGCAGCCGCAGCGGTCATGGTAAAGCTTACCCCGAGTGTTGAGAAGTTCACGCTGGCACCGTCGTCCAGGTCAACAGTCTCGGCAACTGTTCCCTTGGTTATGATTACCTCGTTCGTAGTTGCGCTATAGGCTACTGTATGCACTCCGGTAGCTGCATTTAAGAAACTCACATCGTAAATATCTGGTACGCTATCCCAATCTGTGCTTGTATTCCCTGCATTGAAGCTGCCATCCAACAGGGCCTTGTTAGCGTACTTGGTGGATTCTGAGATCCGGTCGATTTCCAATATCAGGGCGTTGTACTCGTTGGAAAGCTTAGTGATATCATCACCGGCATTTCCCGAGGCAGCCTGAGTGGCAAGCTCTTTCATACGGGTCAGGATCTCCCCTATCTTGATCATGCCGCCTTCTGCGGTCTGCAGAAGGGCATTGGCCTCAGAAACGTTTCTCTGTGCAACCTTTAGACTCGAGATCTGAGCCCGAAACCTCTCGGAAATAGCGAGCCCGGCGGCATCATCCGCAGCCACGTTAATACGATATCCAGATGAAAGTCTCTCAAGTGATTTGGAAAGACCCGCATCTGAAACCATCAAGTGTCGATGCGCGTTCATCGCAGCGATGTTGTTCATAATTCTTAATGACATTGTTCTATCCTCCTTGATCTTTCGATTTTTTTTGAGCCATGAAGCTCATTTGGCATCCTTGCCTATTACGTGGGTTGAACTCCGGGCATCAACCCCTTGCCCCGAATGGATTTTGGGTCTTATTCGAAGACCGGCTTTTTCGTTCACCTCCTTTCTCAGAATCGGGATTTAGACTTTTTCAGTTGAACCCCTTTCTCAAAGGTTCAATAGCTCTATCGGATGCTTCCGGAAAAAACTTAAATCTTTTCAGAGGTGAAATATGGGGATAGGGCAAAATTGGGGGATTTGCGGGCTCCTGAAAGCCCTGAGCGACGCCGGAGGGGAGCGACCCTGAGTAAAGTCCAAGGAGTGCCCCGCTATGCGGGACAGGCGCGCGAGAGATAAAAAGATAAAACCCACACACCTGCATAGCATAGCTTCAACCACCCTGCCCGGCGGGATGGTTTATGGTATTAATTAACCTCTTGCCGATGCCAGAAGATCAGTGAATCGATTAGCGTCCAGTATCTCCGGTGCGATCTGGGTTGCAGTACGAAAGGCCATCTCAGCCAAGTGCCACTGCTTTTTGAAACAAAACCTCTCGGAGATATCATATAGCAATTGGCCAAGGCCTTCCGCCGAATCAATGGTAACGTTCGTATTCATACCGAGAGCGGTCATAATCTGCTCAAGACTGATTATAAGATTCTCCACATCGCCGGTCAGCCAGCATACCCGTATGCCGAGCAGCCGTTTTTCGGTTTTCTCCGGTTCGCTCAAACAGCCATCCTCTGCCTCTTCCAAATAGGCCATTGCCTTTTCAGGGTATTGTTGATCAAGGTAAAGTTGAGCTAATCTCAGGTAAATAGATTTATCATCACGAAATAGTTTCGAGTACTTCAGGCAAGACACAATAGCACTTTCAGTATCACCAAGCTCCTCGTAAACCAAACTGAGTTTCTTATACGTGCCCATATGGGAAGGATCTAAGGTAATGCTCTTCTCATAACTCTTTACTGCTTCCGAAATATCTTTTTCCGTAATCTGGATGTCACCATATATCGTCCAAATCGCACCCCAGGAAGGATAGGCATCCAAGAGGGCCTTCATTTTTGTGCCGGCCCCGGGCAAGCCTTTTTGTACATAATAATCTTTGAATTTCTCCAGAAGATCCGCATCGCGGTAGCCAATGTTGTAGGCGATGTCTAACCATTTGAGGGCAGGCTTATCCATTTTCTGTTCGAGATAAAAGAGTGAAATGTTCTTGGCCATCGTGAGAGGTCTTCCCTCCTCATCAAATGCCTTTTGGAAATACTGCTCTGCCTTCTCATAGCTTTCTTCTAAAAAGTGCACACACGCAAGACCAAAATAGATTTCGTGTCTCTTGGCATAACTATTAAAATAGATTCCTTGCATTTTTTCAGGATGTTTCTCGAAAATTTCCCGCACTTCCAGATACTTATGCGACATCTCCTTGCATCGATTCAAATCCCTCCTTTTGAAATAGATGGCAGCTAAGAAATGATACGAGTTGAGGTCCATCTCAAAGAAATCAAGTGCTTCACGGCATACCTTTTCAGCCTTATCCAAATCACCTGATACAAAATATCCTTGGGACACTGTGTAGTAACTCGTAACAAAAAAGGTATTTGTAATGCCTTTTTGCCGCACCAATCTAAGAGCCAACTCTCCCTCGTCGATTGCCTTTGCGAATTCCTTGTGCATGGAGTAGGAGGCAGCTAATTGATGATGGAGGTATGGATCCTCAGGGTTTTCCTGGATCTTTTGTTGGAGCAAGGAGGTGGTCCTCAGGTGCTTTTGGTGCATCTTTTCCGCAGATAAATCATACCCGTAATGTCTAAACCTTAATTTGCAGTAGGCCCCCTTTCCAATGGTATGGAGTTGATTGTGAACCTGATTTGCGTACTGCATGCCCAGGCCATTTCTAAAGAGCCTTACTTGATTAAACACACCGTGCACCTTTCCGGTTTTCTCCAGGTCATAACATTTGAGGTAAAGAAAATTTGCATCACTTTCTTTTGTTACACTCTTTATCTTTACAGCATCTTCAGGGAAGAATTCCTCGTCAGCATCCATGATCAGGATCCAGTCATTGCTCGCATACTGGATGGACTGGTTCCTGTGCTTGCTAAAATCATTCTCCCATGGGTGATGGTAGACCCTTGCTCCATAGCTCTCTGCTATTTCGACGGTTCTGTCGGTTGAACCGGTGTCAACAATGATGATTTCATTAACATGATCTTTAATGCTCTCAAGGCATTGTGGCAACAGCTCCTCCTCGTCTTTGACCATCATGCAAAGGGAGATGGTTGCATCTTCTTTATTTGCCATTGATTTGATACGTGTCGTGGGTACGTTAGCTTTGGTGTTGCTGGTCTTCCGATTCTTTTGCTTCTTCTTAGCCATTCATGTCTCTCCGTTTGTTTTTCGTGGTCCTTAATGTTGATGAATTCGTAAAAAGTCTTTTAACCCGTCATTGCGACCTGCCCGCCAGATGGCAGGCGGGGCGAAGCGCGGCAATCTCATAACCCTCGGAATCTCCAAGGGATTGCCACGGCGCCTTGCGCCTCGCAATGACCGTGCGGGACTTTTTGCGAGACCATCAATGTTAGTTGAAAGCGTTTCTGCCCTTGTCCACCGCTTTTTTTGAATCCAAGGGTATCAGGATCCCCTTTCCCCTTCCAGGGACCATTAGGCCTCTTAAGCCCGGCGAATAGCCTGTTTAAGCATTGTTACCACTCATTGCGGTCTGTTTGCTGGCAGCCGCTTCCCGAATCTCATTGAGGCCACTCATAACTTGCTCTTGATAGTCCAGGGTATAAAAAACAAGGCTTTTCTTCTGCTCAGGATTGCTCATAAATAACTGCCTCAACTTGAGGTATTGCTGCGCATGGTTAACGGCCTCTTGAAATCTTCCTGAGACCCTGCATATGTCGCTGAGTATAAAACAGAGATCAATATATTGCGGGAAAAGCTTGAGTCCCTCCAGGCATGTTGCTTCAGCCAAGGTATGCATCTTCATTCGATAAAAACTGAGGGCCATGATATAAAATATTTCGACAAAAAAGGTAGGTACATCACCCAGCTTCTCCAGTTTTTGCCGAGTTATGAGCCCGTAGTATATCGCCTCGGCATTCAGTTTTTCCATGCCATAGGATTTGCACAAAAAAAAGGGTGGCTCGGGGCGCTCCGGCTCCTCTTCCAGTCTCTTCTTGAGCAATTGAGTGGTCCGTTCAAACTTGGCTTTCATCTTCTCAGGCGATAGGTGGTATCCGTAGTGGAAGAGGACGAGGTTTGAGGTATCGCCACGGCCCTTCAGCTCAAGTTCATTGTGGATGAAGTTTTTGTACTTGAATCCCATATGGTTCCTGAAAAGGCGAGGAGAATGCATGACAGACATCACCCGTCCACTGACGTTCTTGTCTTCAACCCTAAAATATAGGTAGGAAACCTCCGGTGGAACAGCCGATATGGTTTGCCTTAATTGTAAGCCGCTTTCAGGGGATAGCTCCTCATCTGCATCGATAATCAAGATCCAATCAGAAGTGGCATAAGAAATTGACTGGTTTCTGTGCTTGCTGAAATCATTCTCCCAGGGGTGGTGGTAAACCTTCGCACCATAGCTCCCGGCAATCTCAATAGTCCGGTCCGTTGACCCTGTATCCACCACGATGATTTCGTCAGCAACATCTTTGATGCTCTCAAGGCAGCGGGGTAGGAGCTCCTCCTCGTCCTTAACCATCATGCAGGCAGAAACTGTGGCGTGCTGTTTTGGAACTGGCGCCTGATCTGCCCCCACATTTTTCCTGTTTTCAATCCGTTTTTGCGCCATGGCCGGTTTTATTTTTGAACAAAATATCTACCCCCAGAGAGGATGGTATTGAGTTAGCCCCAGTTTTCCATTTAAAACAGTCTTGGCTGCTGCTCCGCTCTAAGTTCGTACTTTGCCTAGTGTTGAACGTGTATCTTGATCATTTAAGAGTCCAAGCCAACAGTAGGACCCATTAGCCTTCAGTCCGAAAATGATTATCTTATTATCGGAATAGCAATGAGTCGTTCAGATGGCAAAGCGTTTGAACTCAGACCATGCCCAGAGTGTAAGTATTTTCATGTACAATTAATTAATACAGGGCCTTCAACAATTCGATATTTTGAAACGCCCTCAACTTCAACTCGTTGTTCATTTCCCAAAATTTGAAATTGGCATATCCTTGCTCTAAGGTTTCCCAACACGATATTAATCTTGATGTCACATCGCCATCCATTTGGATGGAAAACTGAGAGATATTCAATCTGTTGAATAGACTGTCTACTTTAGTACAATATGAAATACCTATTATTGGTAAATGATTCATAAATGCAAATATCAGCGAATGTAAGCTCATTCCGATAAATGCTCGATATTTTTTTTGATGTTCAATAACTTTATCCCAGTGCTTGGTAGTAAGAATTTTGCATCTATCTGCGTCATTAATGTAGCTCATTACCTCTCTTGCATATAAATCATCATACCCCGGCTTGCATGAAATGAATTCTAATGAATAGGAAGTTTTATCTAACAAATGATTCAAAAAACCAGCGATCTTTTTGGCTAAGATTGTATCATCTTTTGGTTGTTCATGGAGGAGCATATTTGTTGGCCTCAAACAAAGTCCAATGGTACGCGAATCTTTTTTGTTATACTCATTAACTCCTCCGTTATAGAAACTGAATACAGGGTCTGCAGTTAGATAGATCTCTCTCGTCATGCCGATTTTTTTCAAACATTCAAACGAGTTGGAATCACGAACAGTAATTAGAGCGGATTTGTTAAGTGTTTCTTTTAGCAACCTACGGTTTTGCTGAATATACAAATTGTCTACGCCGATACCTAGAAATGCTACCTTCTTCCCCAATTCGTAAGCTTTATTGGCAATAAAACAACGATTTTCTAGATTCCGCAATTTTGGATTGTTAAAATCAAAAAAAATTCCCCCACCGCCAAATAATAGAATATCTGTTTTGGATAATTCTTTTTGAAAGATCCCCCTATCCCATTGTATCGTCTTCTCAATATCAGGATGAAGAAAACTTGTTTCCATTGGATTCCCGGTAATTACCCTTATGCGGAAAGTGAACTGTGAATCGGCCTGAAACATTTTAATATAAGAATTTAGGATCGCCTCATCTCCTAGATTACCAAAGCCGTATCCACCTGTTATCAGAACTTTGATTGGTCTATAATGTATTTTGATGTCAGGCCTTTTCTTCCGACACATAAAAATAAACTGATAGCATAAGTCCGTTGCTACTCTCACATTTGGACATACTGCATTGTCTTGAAAAATATTTTGAATCTCAAAACCATTATGCTTAAGCAGTTCTTCCCATCCATCGAGAGTATCAAGGTTTTCATTTATGTCTTTCTGGGCAGTACCTTTTTGTGTCTTATTTTGCCAGCCAATAAAATTCTCGTTTGGCACGACTATACAGGCACTTCCGTCATCTTTTAATACACGCTTAAATTCTTGCAATCCTTTGTTCAAATCCAGAAAATGCTCTAAACTCCCGATACAACTAATGTAGTCGAATGCCTGACTTTTGAAAGGTAGATATTCACCCAAACAATTTAGTATGCAAGCATCTCCAACTACACGCCTTGAAACTTTACTAGCTTCATATGAAATGTCAATTCCAACTGTATCTAAGCCGCGATCCTTTGAGGCTCTTACTAGATAACCCGTGCCACACGCGACATCTAATAGACGTTTCCCTTTCTGAACATTTAATCTATCAAGGAAAACCTCATACGAATTCGCAGGACGCATTGTATGCTCTTGCTTTGCATTGTACCGCTCATTATAGTAATTTTTGATATCATTATAAGTGATAGTGGGCTTTCGCTCTAAGCTGGTAAGAATATTTCTTATCTCATCCACTTGGAGAGAGGCACTGACATGGGTTTCAATCCAGTTTCGATACTCTTTAGGGTTATATGTATTATCCATAACGAGCTGTAGGAATTCATGAAGATCTTTAAAAATAAATTGATTTGGCCAAATGTCCCTACTTTCCTCCCAAGCATGAATAATTGGTTTTAGCCCAGCAGCCATGCCATTCCCGATAGTATAATGAAAAGACTCTTCTAGGGAGAAGCTGAGGATGTGTGATTTGTCCGCAAGCCAGCTGTTGAGATCCTCCACCCAATCGACAAATTCCAGTTTCTTGTCTAGCGATAGTTCTCTGATCATTGTTCTGGCCGCCATTTCCAGCTTTAAATCCTGAAACTCACCACGAATGTATAGGAAATAGTCTGGATCTACTTTCAAAAGTTCATGATAAAATTGTAAAAGTAGAGGAATGCCCTTGCGAAAGTTGAGGTGGCCGATAATGACCAATCGTTTTGTATTTTGTTTATTATCAGAGATGGCAAACTTTTCGGTATTGATGCCATTTCTGATAACGGCTTGTGTGGGTGATTTTGTCTTAAACCTTTGGTTGAAAATTTCTTGCTTGTGTTTGGCAACAAATACGAGATGGTCAACTGCGCTCCAATTGATGTGAGCGGGCATGTCTGTGAAAACCTCATATCCATGCAGCCTGCAGATGACTTTTTTATCCTTGATTTGCGGTATTTTGTTCGTAACATGAATGGCCATCTGGTTAGCCCATTCAAGCCATACCAGATCAGCCCAGTTGACCAAATTCGTTATTTCATCATGATCACCTGTCTTTATGTATTTTACGTGATAGTCTTGATTTAGATGTTCAACAACGTGCTCTAAATGGCCGCCGGTGCTTGTACCCGGCAGTTCCAGGAATAGTAATTTTTTCTTTTCGTCACCTCCTACATCTTCTACTCTTCTTATCTCAGAACAGCTATCATCTGATACTCGATTTTTGCTTCCATCATCTCTATAACCAAAATTTCCGGCTATCTTCTCACATTCATTCCAAAGTTTGGTTGAAAGGTCGCTGGGCCAGTCTTCAGGTTGGGCAAAGTTACCAGTTCTCTGAGCATTGAATTTTTCATCCAGAACTTTTCTTATTTTGACACTATCAAAGCCATGTAAGCCAAGAAATGCAAAGAGTTCTTTGGTCTTTGACTCATCACGCACAAGATCCTCAAATCCCAGCACAAACACTCGTTCTTTAGGGATTTTGCTCATAATTTTTAAGGTATATTCATAAGTTTCACGCCACAGCCAGCAAATCTTTTCGAACTGGTCAAGCCTATTCCATTCTTCAAATTGATCAGTGCTCTCCTTAGGTCTTAGGCGCCCAAAGTCCCATGGATGACCATAGTAGTAATTACGACGCATCCCTGATCGAACAAAGTCTCTGGGGTTCCTGACAAGGACAATGAATTTTGAATCTGGGATTTCATTCGCTATCATATCGCAGAATGGGGTCATGAGTAGATCCGTTTCCCCATGTATGAGACCTTGTGCCCATGTTTTATGGATAATAGAATAGCGAGCTTTCCAAAAGGCCTTTTTCTTATCAACTGCACCCCAATAGGCCAGGAGAGATTCTTGTATTGGATCGGGTTGCGGATGGTGCCAGACATTTGCATTGGTTGCAGTATTAAGCAAATGGGCTAGCGTCAGAGTGCCACAACGGCCTGCGGAGAGCACAAAAAATGCATTTTGCTTCTTTTTCGCCAAATGGTACCTTCCATAACCGGTTGGTCTTTCATTGTCCGCTTTAGCATTAAGGCAATCCTTGGTACCAGAAATAATGGCTGATTCAGTCCCTGTATCCAAAGCCGAAGCAAGCAGATATACAAATTGTGACGCATCTGTCTCGTACCCGCCCTCCTCAATTAGCACATCAGTAGGCAGATAGCCTATAAGCCCATTGGTATATCCGAGGATAAAGGTACTGTCTGGGTTATTTGTCAGGATCCTCAACTCCTCAGCTAGTTCGGCAACGGGTTCACCGGGTAGGGTGATAAAGGATATGCCTTCCCCCAGAGAAACGAGCTGTGTTTCCATGGACAGGCTATCAGGATATTTTCCCTCCGGAAACTTCTTCAACAAGTGAGCTGCCCATTCCTTAATCAAAGGGCTTGTATTTGGTTGATCCTTAATTCGCCCAATAGCGGCAAGTAGTGGTAACGGTTTGAGAGGAAGCATCGCTTGCTTTCGAGCACAGAAAAGTGACCCTTTGACAGGCTGGAGTTTCCCGTCTAAAGCTTCTATTATTTGTAATGCCAACCTTTCGCCATTCTCTTTTGCACCCGCCGAACTATCACAGAATTGGATATCTTCATTAATCGCGCTTGCTTCTTTGGCGCTTCCGGCTGCGCCTTGCAGGAACATGGCTGCATCCACCAGACCACTCGCCGCCAAAACATCCCTCATATAACCTGGAAAGTCAGACGAGATCTTATTCTCTTCACCTAATCCTGTTGGATGACAACCATGGTTAACCAAAACGAGCTTAGAATCTGTCCTTTTGAAATGCACAAAAAGGAATGGAGTGTCTTTATCGTAAAAACCATTCTCATTGAAGCCAAAATGTACCTTGCCCTCTTTTTTTAGTCTTCGATTGACGCCGATCTGAGCCTCTGACTTTCCCCAAGAAAGTTCACATTCTTCAAGTTTGCCATAAAGAATCGGCAGTTGTTGGGCTATGGCTTGAACAATCTGTTTGGCGTATTCACTGTAAAACGGTCCAATCGATTTTGACGCATGCGAAATGGTTCCCGGAGCATAGTGGGTATGAGATGCATTAAGTATTAATCCTTCTGGCTCAATCCCCCATTGGGCAACCAATGTTCGGACATTATCGACAATTTCAGGTCCGAAACCAAACAAGTCGGCGGCAATAAACAAAACCTTCGTAAAATGATCATCCTCCAAAAGGAGAAATTGCATCATCAAAGGTGCTGAAACTGCAGTCGCCTTTCGCGGTGAGCCACCCATTCCTTGAAGGAATACGGGATTTTGCTCCGAAACATTGGGAGTAATATTTATCTCAGCAAAAGCTCCTCTGAAAGAATCCGGCGTGGGAAGATAGCTTGGAGCCAAACCTCTTTTTTCAAGTCTTTCCATAGATTCTCTGACCGTTTCTTGATCAGGATTCAATTCAAGGGATTTTATTAGAGCCATCCTCGCCTTTTCGGTATTGCCCATCTCCAAAGAGAATGTTCCAAGCATGTTGAAGAGCTTAGGGTCTTTATTCTCTATCTGAATGCACTTCTCCAACTGGGCTATAGCCTCACTCCAGCGTTCGGCATTCTGATACAGGGCCACCAAATTCAATAATGCCTCCAGATAATCCTCCTTGGCGGCAATAGCTTTTAGGAAAAGATCTTCAGCCCCTTTGGCGTTCCCTTTGGCGTGTTGGATTACCCCGAGATCGTTAAGTGCTTCAGCGTTGGTTGGTTCCTTTTTGAGCAGGTCAAGAAAGCATTTTTCTGCTTCTTCAACATTTCCCTCAGCAAAAAGCGTTTCACCTTTGCTAATATCTGTCATAATGCACTGGCTCCTTGCCTTCCTTTTCAAGAAATCGATAGACTTCATCCCTAACGACTTTAGCTACCCTTTCTGCCAGGAAATCGATATTACTGTTATTGAGATCGCTCCGCTTCTGTTTGGCGTCTTTCAGCAGATTGCCGCGGATCTGGCTTAAGCTCATCCCTCTTTCCTGCAGCCGCTTTATCTTCTTAATCACGGCCAGGTGCTCAGTATTATATCGTCTTTGCCCCCCTTGGGTCCGCAGGGGCACAAGGATCTCCTTAAACTCTTTCTCCCAA